>Ga0160422_10000560_pt1 | contig 22770 bp, 18 predicted proteins | sample Fk160mmetaG_FD_108192 | JGI IMG/M metagenome (GOLD analysis project Ga0160422, IMG submission 108192) | Marine microbial communities from the Central Pacific Ocean - Fk160115 60m metaG | ecosystem: Environmental > Aquatic > Marine > Oceanic > Photic zone | place: The Central Pacific Ocean...
GATGTCGAGAAAGCCGATCTTCTGCCCTACGTTCCGAAGCACCAAGGCGCGGGAGCAATCGCGTTCACCCACGATCGGTTCACCATCGCCAGCAAAGCAACAGGTCGGTCGGCCATGCGTGATGTTGCGGGCTGGGATGATGACCCGCAGACCAACCCCATCCCCAGTCGCGTGACCTATGACGCGGCCGCAGAGGTGCGCTTTGGTTCCTCGTGGGCCGGCTATGTCAATGGGACGAACATTACCGGCAAACGCACAATCGAGTCATGGCGGCCCTACGGGGCTCGGCCGAATGCACCGACCATGGTGATGGTCGGGGTCAAGGCAAAGCTCTAAACTGACAGCCGTGAATTCCTCTCCACTAAAGTGGCTCGGCACGGCCGCCATCGCAGCGCTTGTCGCGATCCCCATACTGGGCCTCGCCATGGCGGCGCTGGACCGCCAACCCGATCCGATCACGGGCGCTGTCTCACCGTTGTTCCAGGTGAGCGCCGGTGTGGGCGAACTCTTGCTTCGCTCCGTGCTCTTGTCCGCGTTTGTTGCCCTTGGCTCCGGCATAGTGGGGACTTGGCTCGCTTGGGTGGAACACCGAACGCGCATGTTGGGCGCGTGGGCGATTGCTACACTCTTGCCGTTGGCGATGCCGAGCTATCTGGTTGCAGCCACAATGCGGTCGAGCCTTTCTCCCGGCGGATGGATTGGAGATCGCCTTGGCCTTCCTCACATGACGGGGTTTTCCACGGCGGTCATTGTGCTCGTTGTGGTCACAGCACCCTTGGTGCAGTTGATTGTGGGTGCCAGCTTGAAGAATGCCTCTGCGGTAGAAGAGGAAGCGGCTCTTGTGCTTGGATCAAGCCCGATACGGGTCTTCTGGGACATCACTTGGCCACGCCTGCGTCCGGCGATTGGGTTCTCGTGCCTCATCTCCTTGCTGTACGCCATCAGCGATTTTGGAGCGGTGGCTGTGCTGGACGTTCCTGTGCTCACGTGGCGACTGTATCTGGCGGTAGAGAATCAGGATGTGGCGCGTGCGAGTGTCCTTGGCGCTGCGACCCTTGTGGCGCTTCTGCCCATGTTTTTCGCCGCACGGGCATTGCGGGGTGGTGTTCAACGGGTCGGCGTGGCGAACGCACGGCCGGTTCAGCCATATCAGCCGAGTCGACTTGCCGTGTGTGCAACCGTATTGTCTGTGTTCACCATCGTCGGCTTGGGTGTGGTGCTCCCGGTCGGAACGCTCTTGATTTGGGTCTGGGACGGCATGAGCCGGTCCTTGGAATTCGTTAGTCCGTGGGGTGCAATCACCGACACGACCATTGTGGCCCTCGGTGGAATGCTGTTCACGGTTGGACTCGCATCGCTGCCGGCGTACGCTGTGGCGGAGGAGGAGCGTAAGGGTCAGGGAAAGAGTTGGGTGGAGGACGGTGTGTACCTCACATCAGCGCTGCCGGGAGTCTTGCTGGCGCTGGGCCTGATCGTAGCGGCGGTGCGATTTACGAGGCCGTTTGGTGTTGAGGTCTACGGGGTTGTGTTGGCCAGCGGTGCATTATTGATGGTGGGGTATGCCACCCGTTTCGTGGCCGAGGTGTTCGCACCTCTACGTGTCGCATTCGGAGCGATCGATCAGCGCCAAGTAGAGAGCGCACGGGTGTTGGGTGCTGGGGCTTGGAAGCGGTTTCGAACCGTCCTGCTTCCCAGTATTGCACCGGGTGTGGTTGTCGCCTGCTTGATCGGCTTCAATGCAATCGTCAAAGAACTTCCAGTCACGCTGCTGCTCGGGGGGGCGACGGGCCTCAAAACCCTCAGTTTTCGGGTCTGGGACCGCTACAATGAGGCCCTGTGGCACGATGCAGGCCTCGCAGGTTTATGGCTGGTTGCGTTGGCGCTGATATCTGCAGTCCTCACGATTCGTTGGAGAAAGAATGCCTGAATCTCACCCGCTTGTGATCGACGGACTGGGTCACACCTATGGTAAAAATCGAGCCCTTGAGGCCGTTGACCTGACGGTGTCCGTAGGTGAATTTGTCTCTCTCTTGGGGCCGTCAGGGTGTGGGAAGACCACGCTTCTCCGTTCCGTTGCGGGACTTGTTTCTCCTTCGGAAGGCTCCATTTCCATCGACGGTCGAAGCGTGAACGCATCTGGTGCCGTAATCGTGGAGGCCTCCGAGCGAGGTGTGGGACTTGTGTTTCAAGAATACGCGCTCTTCCCGTACATGACAGTTGCACAGAACATTGGCTACGGCCTTCCAGACTCAAACCCGGAACGAGTGGATGGTTTGATGGCCGTCACCGGGATCGCGGATTTCGCGGACCGGCGACCTTCGGAATTGTCTGGAGGACAACAGCAGCGCGTTGCATTGGCACGAGCGCTGGCGCCGCGCCCGGCGCTGCTGCTTCTCGATGAGCCCTTTGCCAACGTGGATGCAGGCCTTCGGGCTGACCTGGGTCGAATGCTGAAGCGCTTAGTGCGCGACGAGGGTGTGAGCGTACTGATGGTGACCCATGACCAAGATGCCGCATTGGCGATGTCGGATCGCGTCGTTGTGCTCGGGGTTGGGCCTCGCGGTGGTCGGATCACGCAAGATGCTTCCCCAGTTGACATTTATGAGCGGCCAGCCAGCCCTGAGGTGGCAAGGTTGGGCGGTGCAGCGCTCTTGCTAACGGCACAGGCGTTGGGCCATACCGCAACCAGCGCTTTTGGCACGCTCAGCTTGAGCGAGCCAAGGCAGGGCGATGTCACCGTCGTGGTTCGTCCTGAGCAAGCACACTTTTCTGCGGAAGAAGGCGGTGACGCGGTGGTCGAGAGCCTTCAGTTTCACCGCACACACCACCGGATTCGCTGTTCCACGGGTGTGGGTGAAGTGGATGTTGTGGTCACGAATGACGAATCCCTGCCCGCCATTGGCGACCAGGGATTCGTGACCGTTCGAGGGCCCGTTTGGGCCTTTCCGTCGACCTAAAGCAGACCGAGTTCTTTCAACAACTCTCGGGTGGGACCCAAGTCAGCCAGATGCGACTGATCGACGTCCAACAACTGGTCGGGCGTAATGGCAGGGACGTCGGCATGGGTCGCCACGCCGACCCGGGTCGGGTACTCGAAGCCCTGCTGCGCAAAGTAGTTCTGAGAGGATTCGCTCACCAACCACTCGATAAATGCCTTGGCGGCCTCGGTGTTCTTGCTCCCTTTTCGGATGCCGACTCCCGCGACCATCAACATGTTTCCTGCATCACCCGCGACGGGGAAGGTCCAGTTTTGGGCTGTACGGCCTTCTTTTTCGAGCCGGTGGAGGTAGTAGTGGTTGACCCACCCCAGTTCGATGGCCCCTTCGTTCGCTGCAGCGACCTGTGGCGAGTTCTTGGGGTATCGAGTCGGCGTGTTGGCTTGGACGCCTTTCAGCCACTCTTTTGTTTTCTCTTCGCCCCAAGTATGCCGCAATGCACTGACGTGGGCATGGAGGCTTCCGTTGGTTGGGGCCCATCCGATTTTGCCCTTCCACTTCGGATCTGCGAGCTCAGTCAAACTCTGTGGCAGGTCCTCCGCCTTGAGCTTGTTGCTGTCGTAGACCAGCACGCGAAGACGTCCGCTGGTTCCCACCCACTGCCCATTGTTGTCGCGAAATTTCGGGTCGACTTGAGCCAATGTAGAATCCGGAAGGGGGGTCAGAACACCACGCTCGGCGAGCGCACCGAGGTGTCCGGAATCTTGGGCGAAGATCACGTCGGCAGGGCTCTGATCGCCCTCCGTCAGAAGGCGAGTCACCATCTCGGCAGTCTTACCGTATTGGACCTCCACCCTAAAGGGTGCGTCATCGGGGATGGTCTTGAACAGTTCGCCCACAAGCGACTCTCCGCGACCGGAGTACACGGTGAGCGTCACGGGCTCAGCTGCGGGTTGAGAAGGCTCGGATGCAGGAGGGGTTGGCTCGGAGCCGCCGCAACCGGCCATCAACAGAACAAAAGAGAGTAAGGTTGTCATTAGTTTTCGTAATCCCTGAGCATTTTGGTGATTTCCATAGTGTGGAGTTCTTCTTGGCCAATCTGGCCCCGTGCAAACTCCTCAAGATAGATGCTGCGGTCAGCCACAGCGGTGAGCAGCTGTTTGTACAAGTTCAGCGCCGTGCGTTCGTGCTCGAGGCTCTCCTTCAATAGCGCGCTAATTCCATGCTGGTGCGTTTCTCGGATCGGTGCGATGTTGACCGTCGGATGGCCCTCAAGGCCGGTCAGGATCTCACCCGCCTGCTGTGCGTGCATGAGCGACTCGGCGGCTTGTTCCTTGAAGAACTCGACGATTGGGATTCGGTTTGGCCCGCGTACCATCAAGGAGTAGTGGGTGTATCGAACGACTCCGGCCAGTTCGTACTCAATGATCTTGTTCAATAAGTTGTGGGTGATGTCGAGATCGAGGTCTTCCATGCCAAACTCCTAAGGTGGATGCAGTAACCCGCGGGACTCCGTGCATCGCGGCGCTTTTTTGTAATTGCTTGGACGCGGCCGAGGGGAGCGCTCGTGAGCCTGATGACGAGCGCAAGCCAGCCGGTGTAGTGGGCGGCCCAAATCGATTAACAAGACCTCGACCCCACCCATTTTCGAACGAGGCATGGCCGGATCGTGAAAACACCCGAGATTGATCGCATTTTCGAGCTCTCTCATCAAGGCGATTCGTGGGTCGCTTTGCGCGAATGCGGGTGGGTTGAGAGTGGGTCACTCAGGCTGCCGTTGCTGGGACTGCAAGTCGGATCGACGGACCCTTCCGCTCCGACACTCGGTTTGTTCGGTGGCGTGCACGGGCTGGAGCAAGTGGGCTCTCACGTTGTGTTGAGCGCATTGGAGGCTATCGTTGCGCGACTGAAGTGGGATCGGGAACTGCAGCGACAGCTCGAGCGGGCCCGGATTGTATCGATGCCGGTGATCAATCCGCTCGGCCTCGCCCTTCGAACCCGTAGCAACGCCAATGGCGTTGATTTAATGCGGAATGCGCCGGTCGATGCGGAGGGCACCGCAACGCCATTGGTCGGGGGGCAACGTATTGGTTCGTGGCTCCCTTGGTATCGAGGACCGGAAGGCGCACCCATGCAGGCGGAGTCGCGAGCGTTCATGGACTTTGTGGAGAGTGAGATGCTCTCCTCATCCTTTTCCATTGCGCTCGATGTTCACTCGGGCTTCGGTACCAACGACCGCCTCTGGTACCCGTACGCCCGACAGCGAGGCGGCTATGAACGAGAGGCGGAGTGTCTCCGAATGGCTGAACGGTTGCATGAGTTTGAGCCGCATCACGTGTACATAGTGGAGCCTCAAGCCAGGCAGTACACCACTCACGGTGACTTGTGGGACTTCGCGTTTCTCCAGCATCGATCAAAATATGGAGACTCGGGGAACCTTTTTCTCCCTTGGACGCTGGAAATTGGGTCATGGCTTTGGGTGAAGAAAAACCCGGTGCAACTCTTCAGCAAGCTTGGAGCGTTCAATCCGGTCAAGCCGCATCGCCATGCGCGTGCCATGCGGCGGCATGGGCGACTGGTCGAGTTCATGTGGACGCTGTTGTTGAGCGGTCCACAGACGGTCTGTTCGGGGCAAGGATAGAACACATGAGATTCCGTTCGGTATCCTGAAAAGTAGCTTAAACCTGAAGAAAGCAGTTTTTTTCAAGAAGCAGACATTTTTTAGCTGCACTTAAATCTACTATGTAGTAGGTACGGCTCCTAATCTTGGAGCACCCGATGAATTTTCCCCGTTTATCCTTTGTTGTGTTCATCTCCGCTTGTGGCGGCGATGTCACGCCCTACAAAGACCCCAGTCTTTCCGACGATGAAGCCTCATTGGGCGACAACAACGGTGGTTCCGCTGACGATCCCGGGGTCGATACCGGTTCTGAGGCCAATACCGAAAGTGACGCCGATGCCGACGTGGATGCGGACGCCGACGCTGACGCCGACGCCGATGCGGATGCGGATGCGGATGCGGATGCGGATGCCGATGCCGATGTTCCAGAGACCTCTGCCTACGAACTGAGCTTTTCACGGGTCACACTGGCCACCAAAAAGGGCGCTGCATGGCTGACGCCCATCGATGTGGATGGAGACGGATTTGACGAGTACCTGCTCACCAGCATGACCGAAGGGCTCGGGTTTTCCATCCCCCCCATTGGGCCCGGTGGAGCCTATGTGATGTCTCGCGTCGGGGGCGCACCTCGCGACTCCGTCGGAACATGGGAACTGCAAAAGGCCTTCGACTATTGGGATGGCATCATCTGGCCAAATGCGTCGACGGTGTTTGATATCAACAACGATGGCACCGATGACTGGGTGATTGGCTGCGGGTTCTTGGCGCGACCTCAGGGTGCCATCTTGTGGTTGGAAGGCACCAAAGCTGGTGGAACACTGACCTTTGGCGAGCCGAACTTCATCGACATTCCCGATACGTCCCGGTGGTACCACGAAGCCAAGCCGCTCGACATTGATGGCGATGGCGACATGGACTTCATCACAACCAACCATAACTCTACTGCATTCGACTCGGGCACGGGTGTGGTCGAGCTCTATCTCAACGATGGCGTTGAAGGTGAGGTCAGCCTGACTCGTGTTCAAGTAGGCACCGGAGGTGGAGCACTGTTTACCCTCCACGATGTGGACGAAGATGGAGACCAAGATGTGATTCTGCCTCAGTTTTTCGAAGCAGAGTCGCTGGTTTGGCTTGAGCAGCCATCCGACCCCACCGGCACGTGGCAAAAGCACGTCATTAATGATGATACAGGCCGCGGATTCAAGACAGAAATTCGAGACATGAACAACGATGGCCGGCCGGACCTCGTCTACGCAAACCACAACCATCAGCTCTCATCCGTGACGGATGAGCGCGTCATGGGTGTCTACTGGTGGGAGATTCCACCGGCCTCCGAGGTCCGTGATTTAGCGGATTGGGGTGCCACGATGAACGTGGTGTATGAGGGCTTCAATGTGGTGGAGCCTGAGGTTGACCGCGAGGGGGCTCCCGGTGTGATTCATACAGGAGACGTGAACGGCGACGGCTTGATGGACGTGTCCGTTTCTGGCGATGGCGACGATGGAATTTATGTCTTTGTGCAAGATGAAGATGGTGGATTCGTGGAGAATGTACTCGACGTTGGTGTCACCATGGCCGGTGACCATCGCATGGCTGACCTTGATGGTGATGGTGACATGGACTTCATCTGGACTGTGTTCGGAGAGTCTGGCGTGGCGGGGCCGGAGTCAATCGTCTATGGCTACATCCAAGACTAACGATTCACGATTCCGGTCAGCCCGCGCGCAGAATTAGGCGGGCTGCCCGGAGTCGGGCCATTGCAGACATCCACCGCACGATCTGTTCTGCAGTGGTGTCGTTGGTCGCGAAGTCCTCTTGGACGAGGCGACGGCTGGTCTCGTTCCCGTTTGCTCGCATCGCCCAAGAGCGGAGAATGTACCGCGCTGACTGGGCGTCAAGTCCTTGCTCGGGTGTGTACAGCGTGGGTAGAAAACGATTTTCGGTGGCGTCTGCGACGGCGCCGCCTCGTATTGTGGTGCCATCGGAGTCGAGAATCACCATTGATCCGTCTTGGCCAACGTGAACGCATACCCGGCCCACAGGCGGCGATACGAGGCGCGAGAGCGACCGGACAGCCCGTGTCAAGCGGGTCTTGCGGTCCGTTCGGTGCGCACTGCGTGCGGCGACCCGCAGTCGATGTCGCTCGGACAAGAGAACTCCGCTGAGGCAACGGTAGAGAAGCTGCAGACCATCCAGAGCAGTAGGGGGGGGAGACTCGATCCATTCTTGGGCAAGCAGGGCGACTGGATCGGATTGCAGAGGGTCTAGCGCAAGCACCAAAGAGGCCAACTCGCGAATGTCGTCGGCAATGCTGGCTGTGCCGTCAAATGGGTCGAGAGTGACCAATCGGAGGCCCCCACTTGTCTCCACAAAGAAGGGCGCGAGTGGACCGCCGTGGGCCCGGCCGGATTGATGCACATCGTGGAGTTGCTGGAGACCTTCCCCTAAAATTCGAGCGAGGCGCTCGGAGGAGGCCACGTCCTCGACTGGAAATCGATCGGCAAGTACACCGCCCTGCACCACAACACGGAGGTGCGGCCAGTCCTCGCTGGGGTGCCACGACGCCGATGTGTTGACTCCATTGGCCATTCTGCGGAGCATCACAGGATCGTGACGCCAGCGAGGTCGAATGCATTGAAGGAACACGCGCTGGCCACCAGTGAGGCTCCATCCTTCCCAAGTCGTGCTGATGGCGTCGTATCGGATCAACCGATTCCGGCGAACGCCGTCGATGACCGGCGGAAGTGCCGAGTGGGCCAACTCAAGCTCGCGCAGCGCAAGCAGGGCTGCGTCATCTCCCGCTTGCTCAGCCTCAGCGCGGGCCTCAGTGATCTGATTGATGTCGGTGTACATGGAGTCCACAGAGCTTCCTACTGTCCGGAACGGTTCGCGGCCACTCACTCGGAATCAAGGGGGCACGACCACGAGCCGATGACGGTCATTTCAAGCCGGCCCGGCGTCTCCGTCATTCGGTACGCCCGGATGTATTGGTCATTAAAGACCGCAAATTCTCGATTGCCATCGTTGTCGTAGTCGTGGGCTGGAATGACTCTCAAGGGCGTACATGGTCCCGAGAGGGTGTCGTATGCGAGAGTCTTTTCGGCCTTGGAGTCGGTAAAGATCACGGCGCCGACACAGCTCCGTACTCCCGTAGCAATCAAGATGGGGGGGGCACCATAGCGGCGCGTCTTGGTGACACTGCCCACCTCAACCCCGCGCTGGCGGGAGGGGATGGTCGAGGTGACTTTCGAGTCGAAGCGTCCTCGTGCCGGCAGGACCTCGTCGAGGCGCCACGCTGCCCGCTCGACCCGATGAGCCTGAATGGCCGGTGAGTCGCGGTCCTCAGGTGCTGTGGCGCCATCGGGCAGCACCAGGGCGCCCGTCTTCGGTGCACCCTTGGTTGCTGTCCCTCCACACACCAAAGGGTCTCCGCTGGTCCGAACTTCTCCGGATGTTTTGGGTCCGACCACAACGGACCCGCCGCCGACCTTCCAGGCGATCGCATTGCGCCAGAACAGACCGCCCCACGTGTCCTCGATTGCGGTGTTGGCCTTTTTGGCGGTGGACGCGGCTTCAGCGGTCGGGGTGCTTGGGGCCGCGGGTGCAGTTGCGGTCTCCGCAGGCGGCGTGCTGTCACCGCATGCGGCGAGGAAAAGAGCGAGATGAAGAAGCATACGTGGCACTATACACAGGCGAGACCCAGCGGGAAACCATCCAGTGCTGTTGGCCCCCCTACGACTCGCCTCGAGTGGCCATTTCGCCGTACTTGATGGAGTGCAAAAAGGTCGAAGGCCGGCTTCCTATCACCGACGAGCGTTGGGGGGGGGACGCGCTCGACGAATAACTGGAAGGACCGGCCTTCTGCCCACAGAACCTTCCGTGGACATTCGTAGAATTAACGGAGGGGTTTTTCAATGTCAATGGAAGTTGAAAGATGATCAGTTCTTTTCGAGCGTCGCCCCACCGCAGAACGGTGTTTTATTCTCTTTCCGCTTGGCGTCTTCGAGGATCTCGTATCCCCAACGATCGGCCTTGAGTTCATCAATCTTAAATGATCCTCGGATCATGACACGCGAACCGCCCTCCGATCCTTCGTACAGAATCTGGAAGTCGCCTTCGACCTTTTCTCCCTCAGCAACAGTTTGCCCGGTCTTAAGACGGACCCATGACGAGTGGACTTCCATCCATCCGTCGAGGCCGGAAATGGTGTTGTCGATGGGCCGCCAGTCGTTCTTCTCGACTTTGTGTTCGAACTTGGGCTCGCCATCCTTGGATGCGCCCAGCACGTCGACCATCTCCTCGGCCCAACTCAGAACCTCAGAGTCGCCCGTGGTATCGACGCCTTCGCACACGGCTCCAACCTTCGTGCACAGTTCCGCGTACTTCTGATCATAGGTGGAAAGGTCGGGGTTTTCGTGGCTGTCGATCGCCAAGAAGCTCGGGCCTGTGCCGTCCAGTTCATAATGTCCGTAGTCGGTGGGTCGAGACGACGCTTCCTCGGCTGCAAACTTGGCGATCCCGAAACCGGAAAGCATGTCATTGCTCAAGTACCATGTGTTCCCAGAGTCATTCGGGTTTACTTGGTAAGCGCCCGAGTTGAGATAGAAGATTCGGTGGCCGTCTTCGTCTTCGGACCATTCGTCTACCCAGTTTGAACCGTCACGCCACTCGACGCTCGCGTCCCCATTCTCATCTTCGAGGCAGTCGAGGGGCTCGAAATCAGGGTCGATGGAGAAGTTGAATCGGAAGTCTTGCGCCTCTGCATCATCGTTTGATTCGTCTGCTGGCAACTCGACGTGAACAGTCAACTGGAGGTCACCCTCGGCGTTGAGCAAGGCCTCGGTCCGCCACGGCGTAATCTCTCCTGTGAGGCCATAGTAGCCATCGTCCACGATCCAGGTGTTGAACTCGAGCGACCGAAGCTCCTCGCATTCGCTCTCGAATCCGGCAACATCTTCGGCGTTACAGCCGCTTGTGTAGTCACCATTGCAGGGCCCGTCTGCACGGTTGAAGTTGCCTGCCGCATTGGTGCGAGGGCAATCACCACCGATGAAGCGGTCGCTGTCGCTGTATCCCGGACCCTCGGGTCCAATGTATCCGCCCTCGTAATCGCAGGTCTCGGGGTCCCATCCGCGGCCGGAGCACTCGAACACCGTGGCGTTATCAAAGGAAAGATTGGCTTCTGCGACGGTGGCAGAAGACTGGCTGGCCAGCCAAGCGAACCAATCACCACCGACTGTGGCGTCGTCGGGAGCGCATCCGGTGAGGGCGGCAAGAAGGGTCAAGTACATGTGGACTCCCGTTGCGTGCTCGCACGCGCGGTAGAAATAAGCATGAAGTTATAGGTCGCCACTGCGAGGTGGTCAAGGTTCCATTCGCACTCGGGCCGCAAAGGGGCGCATTGAGGGGCTCCCTGATCGGGATTACTGAACGCCGAGAATCGAGTCAATGCCTGCCTGAGCGGTGGGGTACATCCACGTCATTCCCAAGTCGTCTCGCAAGCGATCTGTCCGCACCTTGATGCTCGCTGTCATCAACCGGATCGCGTCGGGAGTGAATCGGGGCCGCATCGCCACTTTGGACTGAATTCGTTCATTCAACCGAGCGGCAGCGAGTGACGCTGCCCGAGGCACCAACGAAGACCAGTAGCGTGGCGGGCTGCCTTCGATGGCTTGTGCGACCGCAGTGTAGAATTCATGGCTCGTAACGGAGTCGCAGTCGGCCACGTTGTAGTGCACGTGCTGGGTGGGTTGGGTACCCAAGCGAACCAGCGCTTCGACCGCATCGTCTACATGAATCGTAGGAATCGAGTTGGTCCCATCGCCGGGCAGCCACGCTCTTCCGGATCGAATCCAGTCCTCGAGCAAGAAGGGGAAGCCTGCCCCGTAAACGGCTGCTAAACGCGCGATTCGTACGGGCATGCCGCGCCGATGTGCCTGTTCGAAGGCCTCCTCCGCGGCCGCCTTCGAAGCGCCATATCGGGTGTGAGGGCGGGCCGGAGAGCCATCTTCGACCGCAGCGCCACTTTGGTCCCCATAGACTGCACAGCTGCTGGCAAACACGACTGCATTAACCTGCGGTGCATGTTCCAGACGGTCAATGAGCGATAGGCTCCCGAGGCGGTTGATTCGATCGGGTGTCTGGACGCCGGCCCCCCGCATTCCTCCGGCGAGATGGTACACGATTCCCGCACCGGCGAGCCCTTCGTCCATCACAGTCGGATGGCTCAGTTCACCCACGACACACGTGGCGCCAAATGCTCGGACCCGCTGGGCTTTGGCCTCGCTACGAGCCAAGCCCGTGACGGTGTGTCCAGCGGCCACCAAACGGGGAATGAGTGACGCTGCGACCCGGCCCGATGCCCCCGTCACAAATACGTGGTCGGACATGACCGTCAGTCCGAAGTGCGGGAGTGAACCAGCTTTCCGTCGGCGTCTACCGATACAAATTCCAAGTCACCGTCTCGGTCCACATCGGCAAGAAAGCCGGGGCCAATGGTGGTTCGAGTCACCTTTACACTCACCGCGGGTGCGACCCCATTGGTCATGCCGCGAAAGATGGAGAAAACACCGCCGTCGTCATCGTAGGTGGTGAGGTCCAGCAGGCCGTCGTTGTCCACGTCGGTCGCATTGAGCCAGCCCCCGTTGGGCAGGGCACGACCCCCATCTACACGGGTCTGGAAGCCGCTCGTTGCGACTTCCTCGCGCCCATCGCCATTAAAGTCCGCACCCAAGATTCGGCAGCCGGATTCTGCACAGTTGACCACCTCGTCGACGCCATCCCCATCTGTGTCCACCATGCCGATGCCCGCAGTGGGTCCGAGGTTGCCGGAGTCAACTTCGCTGCCATCGTTCTTGTACAAAACCCAGTTGCCATCGCCGTCGGAGACGGCAACCCCACGCGCGGACGGAGTGGCCCACCCGCAGTCAATGAAGCTCCCTTGCACCGGCTTGGCTCCCCACATGTCGGTTAGCCCGAAGTTGGCCGTGGACTCGTCGATCCGCGCTCTGTGAAGCGTGGTCGCCTCAGCTCCTTGGACCAGAGCATAGGCATTGTTGTCGCAGTGCGCGAAGTCGAGCAGAAAGCCGGGTTGGGTGTCTACTTTCCCAGCGGTCTGCAGGGAGGGTCCGCCGTCACCATTGACAAACCACCAGCCCTTTATCTTCGGGATGCCCTCTGGGTTCGCCACACCGATCACGTCAATTTTGCCGTCGCCAGCAAAGTCACCCACGGACACGGGCCCTACGAGGTCGATGGCGTAGCTGCGCATTCCTGAAGACTCCACAGACCAGATGCCAGCCTCGGTGAGTTCGCCGTTTCGCACGGTGATGCCATTGTCGAGCACTGCGAGTTCGGCCAATCCGTCCCCGTTAAAGTCGCGCGCAACGACCGGCCCAGAGTTGCCCACGCCGACGGTGGCTTGCGAGATAAACCGGTCTTCATCGGCGACAAAGCGGATCGCGTTGAGCACATTGTTTTCCAATGCGATGAGGTCCTGTGTACCGTTTGAGTCGACATCGGCGAAGGTAGCGTTGAAGGGCGTGAAACTCAGCGGATACTTCGTGGGCGGCTCTCCGATGACATAGAAGACGAGGTCTTGTGCGCTGGCCGATGAGGGTCCAACCACTGCAATCTCTGCCGCGCCCTCAGAGTCGAGATTGACCGGGGGGAGCAACACAGACCCGGGGTCCGCCTTGTACTGCGCAATTTCGGGCGGGGTTCCGCCAACCCAGCCGCTCTCGGTCACCGTGTACCGTCGGAGAACCCCCGTGGCCCCCGACAACACCGTCACGTCCGGATCGCCGTCGTTGTTGTCATCGGCGGCAGATATCCCATCGAGCGGGTAGCTCAATTCGAGCGGGTCGACCGGTTCAAAGTTCCACAGGCCATCTCCCATCATGACTTCAACCAACGAGTCGGATTCGCTGGTCATCGCCACGACCAAATCGGAGAGGCGATCGCCGTTTACGTCGTTAGCAACGACGCCAGCGATATCGCGCTCGCCCGCCGTCCAAGCACCTCCCCAGCCGTAGCCTCCATCGGCTCTTCCGCGGAGAAGCACCACTTGGGTGTCGGCCCAGATGGCCGCATCGAGAATGCCGTCCGCATCGATGTGCACACTCCACATGCCATCGATTGAAAACGGCAGGTCGGCCACTTGGTGCGGCAGGCTTCCCGCCTCCGCTGGAACCCACCACACCTCGTCGTCTGAACCGACCGCAACCCCGGTGTTGCCAGCAATCAGGTGGTCCAGTCGACTGAGGTCATCAGGGAGCAGGTGTACATCGCCCAAGGGCAGGTCAGTTGGAGCGGCGCCCACGGAATAGATGGATGCCGCAGAGCCGAGGTCGTTGGTCAAGTCGGCCTGCTGGACTTGGATCTCGGCAATGGTGCTTTCGGGTACCGACACGCTGAGGGTGGCGTAGCCGGTCGAATCAAAGCTGACGCGCCCACTTGCGATGCTGGCGCCGCCTCGGACGGCAACGAATGCAGTACCGCCGCCAACACCCACGCCGTAGCTGTTGACTTGGCGCAAGGATACGGCAACGGTGCGATCGCCAACAGCGTCGTGCAGTTGGATGCTCACCGGATCTGAGGCATCAATGGGCACAAGGCGTTCGAGGCTCGGTTTATCTTCGCCGCAGCCTGTCAGTGCAATCAGGGCAAGCATGCTGAATGGATGCATGGAATACTCCTAGGTGGAGGCAGTCTACCGAGGCGGAGAACTGTTTGGGGGTGAAAATGGTGTCTTGTCGCTTGTGTCGCGCTGCACCGAGGCAATGGATGCGCCTTGTGGGCGCCTTCGAACTCGTGCGAGGGGCAGCAACAGAAGCGGTGGGACCAGCATCATGCGCTGGGCGCATCCAGTGGCCGGGGCATTGATGGCAGGCAAACGGGCCTTACCAGCCCCAACATCGGTTGGGTCATGGGTCCAGTGGGGGCTTTCGGAGACCGCATTCGCCGAGAGGAACTCAGCGGCGGCTCGCGGAGTCAGGGTGGGGTCTTCGCTCATGATGAGCGCAATGGCGGCTGCCACCGAGGGAGTCGAGGCAGAGGTTCCGAAGAATCGTCCTGGCCCATACACCGTGGTTGTGAGTCCATCCGGTCCCGCAATGTCTGGCTTGCGAAGTCCGGTGGGGGTCGGACCCTGAGAGCTAAATTCCTCAACTTCGTTGAAGCGGTACCCGTCCGCGTCGACGGCACCGACGGTGAAAACACTGGGGTGGCTGCCGGGATCGGTCACGGATCCGCGAGCATGCGGTCGGTACAGGTATCCACTCCGGGTGAGTACGTTGAATTCGACACCCACCGGACCTCGTGATTTGTACAATTTCAAGTAGTGCCAGCCATCCTCGGCCACTGCCGCGGTAATGGTCTCCGCGGGGAAACATCCTTCAGAACTTGGAGACTGTTCGCGCGTGCTTCGACCGACGAGCAACCCGTCCTGATTGTACAGGAAGGCGTCGATATCGGTCTCTCCGCACGAGCGGTATTCGTCCCAAGTCACCGATAGCTTGGGTGTCCCCTCTGAAAGGTGAACCGCTAAGACCTCGGAGCCGCTATCGAATTCATGCAACCCATTGAGATCAGTGTCTGTGAATACGCCTCCGTGGTGTTGACGCGCATAGTTCCCTGCACTCGCGACCATCAGCGTCCCACCGGCACTCAATACATCCATTGCATCGGCGATTGAACCTGTTCCGTCGTAAAAGGATTCATTGAAGAACGACATGGACATACTGACAATGTCGATGCCTTCGGCAACCGCCCACTCAACGGCGTTCTCCAAGGCCGTCAGTCCATTGACGCGGACGAGATGCAATTCGGCATCGGGTGCGATGGCGCGAACGACTTCCGCACAGGCGATGCCATGGCCGCCAGTCTCGAAGGCAAACTGTGGATCGATTGTGTTGATGGGCAGGGAGCATGACCGATGACCGAAGCAGTCGTGCGAAGGAGCGTCGGCGAGCGCGGGATTCAGTTCGTGTCCGAACCACTGGATGTCGAACACGGCGACCGAGACCCCGGCGCCGCGAATCCCAGCGTGGTGCCATGCGTCGACATTCATGGCGGAGCGAGCCTCGCGACCGATGCTCTCGTGAATGGGCGTCGATGTGGGTTCGGGGATGGGTTCCTCGCGCCAAGGGGTCCCGTCTGTGGGCGGCTCAAGCAAGGTGGAGCCCAACCGACTGGTCGCCAGCGCATTGGGGTGATCGGGCACATCGACTCGCACCAAGTCAGCGCCGAACAGGACGAGCATGAAGGCAGAAGAGGGCACCGGCATGGGCTTCCTTGAGCAAAGCGGAATGCAGTACTGTACCCTGACTGGCCGCGAGGCGTTCAGTCCGTCAGCCGAATCGATAAACGGCATGGCAACGACCGGAGCTTGGAGTCCTTGATTGCGGCTGCATTTGATGCGATCCCTTGAAGGGCGGGCGCCCGTTCGGTATGAACACATGAAGAAGGGTATCTTTGCTGAGGCCGCTCGATAATCCACGCCGCCCCGCGCGCCGGCGACACTTTGGAGACCAACCGTGAACGACTGGAAGCTTCGGCTGGTGCATGAGGGGCAAGCAGGTGTGGTCATGGAACGCCCGGGGCGGCGAATACGATTCGATCCGGTAGAACCGCTGGCAAACGGCGATATTGCTGTATTGACCGGAATCGATCCGTTCGCGATGGACCGAACCGTTGGCTTTCCCACGGTCGTAAAAGCCAACGGTTCCGCAGAAGTCGCCACCGAAATCGATGGTATTCGTTTCGAGGGCTTGCCTTACCGCCCACCCGAGGGCGATTCGAGCCGAACCCGTTTCGTATCGGCGGTCCGGCAGCCGAGTGAGGCGATTCGGAGGTGGGTGGCCAAACGCCGGGCCGATGTCTCGACGGTCTGGAATCTGACATTCCCGAATGGCGATCGGTTGTTGCACCTTGGCCTTTCCCTGCATCGAGAGACCGATGTCGGCTGGGCGGCCAACCTCGTGACGCGTTTCGGCAACCCTCGGTGGCTGGTGGTTGGTGCGCCGTATGGTGATGATGATGTGCTTGTCGCGCGGGTTCCTGCATTCGGTGCCGAACATGTAATGGTCACGGACGTGGAGGGGGATCTTCGGCGAGAGGCCGGCAAGCCAACGGCGTTGGTAACGCCGCTGGTGGACCGCCTGCAGACGTCTGGAGTTCCAGTGATGGTTTTTGTCCCACAAAGCAGCATCCGTTTTGAGTGAAATGCTGTAGACTCCGAATCCGTACAGGTTTCGGAGGGAGACAATAACCATGGGAATTTTCGACAAGCTTAAGGGCCAACTTGGCGCCCAGTTTTTAGACGTCATTGAGTGGACCAGCGACGATCGGGACGTAGTGGCGTGGCGCTTTCCAGTCTTTGACAAGGCCATTCAGGACGGCGGCCAACTGGTTGTTCGCGAGGGTCAAGCGGCAGTGTTTGTCCAAGAGGGCGTACTCTCGGACGTATTTGTGCCCGGGACGTACGAACTGTCCACCAATACGCCGGCCATTACCGGTTTTTTCGATACGATCGCCTACCAGTTCAACTACCCCTACAAAGGTGACGTGTACTTCATCAATACGAGAAAGTTCGCCAACAAGGGGTGGGGCACGCAGAATCCCATCATGTACAACTCAGGGGATTTCGGACTGATCGAGGTCCGCGCCTACGGTCACTACGATTTCAAGGTCACCAAACCGGATGTATTTCTTCGCGAGGTGGTTTCCACCGACGGCGAGGTCACGGTCGACGAACTGGTGGGCAAACTCCGCAGCAAGCTTGCAAGCGGATTTGCTGACATGCTCAACGAAACACAGGTGCCGCTTGCGCAACTGATGGGCCAGTTTGACGAGCTGGGTGCGGCCATGCTCGAGAAACGGGGAAACTGGTTCCAAGATTACTTTGGAATTCAGTTGACCGATTTTGTGGTGCAGAGTGCATCGCTCCCCGACGAGGTCAAAGAGGCATTCCGCAAGCGTCAGAGTATGGCCATGTTGGGAATCGGGGAAGGAATTCAGAACTACACGCAGATGCAAGCAGCCGACGCATTGAAGGCCAGCGCTGAGAATGAGGGCGGCGGCAATCAAATGATGGATGCAGGTATCGGCCTGGCGATGGGGCAGATGGTTGCGGGAGCCATGCAAAACTCTCAGCAACCTCCGCCGGCACCGAGTGCGGCAGTGCCGCCACCGGCACCGAGTGCGGCGACGTTTCATTACAACGGAGTCGCCGGGTCGGGCCAGTTCTCGGCTCAACACATCGCTGGACTGGTTGCACAGAACCGAGGCGGCGCACACAATGTGTGGGCGGCTGGATGGCCGGAGTGGAAGTCGTGGTCGGCCGTACCGGAGATTGCGGGCCTTGTGCCGCCCCCTCCACCCGGCGACGTTCCACCGCCACCTCCTCCCGTTGATGGCGGCACCTCCGAATGAGTAACTTCCCGTGTTCGGGGTGCAGTGCGGACCTTCAATACTCGCCTGAAGACGGAGTGTTGGAATGTCCGTACTGTGGAGCGAAGACGGAGATCACCGCACCCAGCGGCGATACGTCGAACTCGGACGTTCCCGCTGAGGTGGTTGAATACGACCTCGAATCAGCCCTGCGTAGTGCACCAAAAGGGTGGGCGTCGGAGGTCAAGGAATTCGAATGCAAGAACTGCTCTGCAGTCACCACAGTGGAGCCCCATGTGACCGCCACAGTGTGCGCATTCTGCGGCACCAACCAGCTGGAAGTTCAGCCCATCGCAAAAGAAGACTTCATTCGACCCGAGAGTCTCTTGCCGTTTCGGATTGAAGAAGGCACCGCGCGAGACAATTTCTTGGTCTGGGTGAAATCCCTTTGGTTTCGACCCAATGATCTCAAGCGACTGGCGAAACTCGATGGATTGAAGGGACTCTATGTGCCGATCTTCACATTCGATATGAAGTCCTACACCGAGTGGCAGGCTGAGGCAGGATTCCACTACTACGTGTCGGTCTCCGACGGCAAAGGCGGGACGCGTCGGCAACGACGGACTCGTTGGGAGTGGCGCTCCGGAGATGTTCGTCTCGATTTTGATGATTGGCTTGTGTCGGCATCAACTGGACTGGAACAAGACCTGTTTGATGGATTGCTTCCGTTCGATACCAACGAACTTGTTCCCTACGACACCCGGTATCTGGCGGGCTTCATCGCAGAGCGGTACCAGCATGACTTGGCGTCGTCTTGGGCGCGCGGAGAATCGGGCATGGATGAGCACATCGGCTCCGCAGTTGTCCGTGATATTCCTGGGGATACCTACCGAAACCTCAGCAGCCAGACCAAAAAGTGGGACAAGACGTTTAAGCACTGCTTGGTGCCCGTCTGGATCAGTGCCTATCGCTACAAAGAGAAGACCTTTCACTATGCAGTCAATGGGGTCACCGGAAAGACGCACGGCACTGCGCCTTGGTCGTGGATTAAGATCACGCTTGCGATAGTGACCGTTGCGTTGGCTGGATACGGACTCGTGTTGTTCAGCGAACAGTGATGGGTTCGGCTGACCGTGCCGGGCGATTTGATGCTGCTTCGGTACCATGGAAACGGCAGGAGGGGAGCATGAAGCGCTGGATATTTGCAGGCTTGGTGGCTTCGCTCGGGAACGCTCGCGCAGAGCCAGTGAGACCAGACACCCTGTCTCCACGGTCCTATGCAGGGACCGCAGCATTGATTGATGTGGCGGTCTTCAGCGGAAGCGCGGTCACCACCCTTGCGTGGCCGCGCTCGTACCCCGAAGGCCCAGTCGGTGGTTTCAACCCAGGTCCAGTGATGATGGGCCTTGGGCTGCTGGGGGGTGGCGCATTGACCCACACTCTGTACGGGAATCCGGTTGCCGCAGAGAGTGTGATGATGCGTTCGACAGGGCTGGGTGTCGGTGCCGCAATCGGACTGGGCTCCGGCGTTGCACTTGGGGGGGCAACCGGCTTGGTGTGTGCGGCCGCAGGAGGTGGCTATTGTCCGCTCGCTTTGGTTTACGGTACGGTGTTCGGCACCGTTGTTGGGGGCGCTGTGGGTGTCGGCGCAGCGATGATTCGAGACTATCGTCAGCTTGCTCGACACCCAGAGGAAATCAAGAGCGTCGGCCGGGTCGTTTTACGACCTACCATCAGTGTCGACGCAAGTGGCAGCGCTAAACTTGAGTTTGTTGGGGCGTTTTAACGCTCAGTCGTTTGTATTCCGTACGAACAACTCGTCGAGTTGCGCGCTGTCCACGAGGTTGGGTGCGCCTGCCATCAAGTCCTGGGCAGTAGTGGTCTTTGGAAACGCGATGACATCCCGAATGTTCTCGGTTCCGCACAGCAACATGCACCAGCGATCAAATCCCATGGCCAGCCCCCCGTGGGGTGGTGCACCGTATTGCAAGGCATCCATCAAGAACCCAAATTTGTCCTGCGCCTCTTCATCGGAGAGACCGAGAGCGGAGAACACCTTGGCCTGCACCTCGGAGTCAAAAATCCGGATGGAGCCACCGCCGATTTCGTAGCCGTTGCAGCAGAGGTCGTAAGCATCCGACAGAATGTCGCCCATTTTTTCGGTGCCAAGCCATCCAATGTGCTCGTCGAGCGGCTTGGTGAAGGGGTGATGCATCGCCGTCCAGTGGCCAGTCTCTTCGTCTTGTTCGAAGGCTGGAAAGTCCACTACCCACACGAATGCAAAGGCGTCAGCGGGAATCAGATCGCGCTGACGCGCGATGGTCTCGCGGAGCTTCCCGAGTCCAGCATGGACGTGCGCAGCGGGCCCAGCAGCCACCAGCACCACGTCGCCAACTTCGACATCTGGAATCATCTCGCGGTAGGACTCTTCGACTTTGGAGAGCGGGCCTGTCCACCCATCAGCGGTGACCTTGCCCCACAGCAAGCCGCCCAGTCGATAGCGCTTCACAAACTCGGTCCAGCCATCGATCACCTTGCGACTTGTGTCTTCCACGGCGCCTTTGACGACCATGGATTTGACGATTCCGCCCTGCTCGACCGCACTGGCGATCACGCGAAAATCGGTTCCCGTCCAATCGAGTGTGGTGTGTTCCATGCCAAATCGCATGTCGGGGGCATCGCGACCAAACCGGTCCATGGACTCATGGTACGTAATGGTCGGAATGTCGCCGACCGCCACGCCAATCACATCGCTCCACACCTGCCGAACAAGCCCATTTGCGATTTCAACAATCAGGTCCCGCGTGCAGAAGCTCATCTCGACATCGATCTGTGTGAACTCCGGTTGGCGGTCGGCGCGAAGATCTTCGTCTCGAAAACACTTCACGATCTGGAAATACCGGTCCATACCCGAGACCATGAGTAGCTGCTTGAAGATCTGAGGACTCTGTGGCAGAGCGTACCAGTGGCCCGGGTGTACGCGACTCGGAACCAAATAATCACGTGCACCCTCGGGTGTTGATCGGTTCAAAATCGGGGTCTCCACCTCGCAGAAGCCGTGAGCATCCATGTAGGTGCGGGTACTCAGGGCTGCCTTGTGCCGGGTCATCAAGGCCCGCTGAAGAGGCGGGCGCCGAAGGTCGAGGTAGCGGTAGTTCAGGCGAACTTCCTCGCTGGCGACCTTGTCGGAGTTGATGGTGAACGGCAGCGGCTTTGTTGTTGAGAGGATTCGAACACGCTCAGCCAGTACTTCGATCGAACCGGTTTCCATCTTGGAGTTGATGGCTGAATCCGCGCGATTGTGGACCGACCCCTCCACCTCGAGAACGTATTCCAGTCGGGCCGCTTTTGCGTCCGTCCATGCGCCATCGCCGCAGCGCTCATCGAGGGTGACCTGCACCGTGCCATAGCGATCCCGAAGGATCAATAACATGACTCCTCCTTTGTCGCGGATGGAATCCACCCATCCATGCAGGGTGACTGTTGCACCGGCGTGGTCGGGGCGAAGTTGTCCGCATGTATGGGTGCGGCGGCTGATCGATTCCATGGTGTCTCCTCGCGGTCGGTGAACGTCCGAACAGGGCGGGGCCTTAATCCAAAACACGGCATCGCGCCCTCGGGTTATGCACGCTCGCGTTCTCGGGAGGTGAGATGAAGGTTTTTGTGACCGGTGGAAATGGTTTTATTGGCAGTCGCGTTGTGCGTCAGTTGCACGCGCAAGGCCATGAGGTTCGATGCCTCTTACGACTGACGAGCAAGACGGACCGGATTGATATGGTGCCTTTTGAGCGGCACATCGGCGATGTGCGCGATGTGGACTCCCTCGTGGCGGGGATGGACGGATGCGACGGCGTGATCCACCTCGCTAGCATTAGTTCGTGGGACCAGATCCGCTCTCCCATCATGCGCATTGTGGTCATCGACGGCACGCGAAATGTGTTGGAGGCCGCGACGAAAGCCGGTGGCCTTCGTACGGTATTTGTGTCCACCTGCGCAGCCATTAATGGCACCGTCCAGCCCGAAGTGATGGACGAGACGACGGCGTTCGCTCTTGATCCAAAGACCTACATCTACGCGGGTGCCAAGCACGAAGCGGAACAGATCTGTGCCGAGTTTGCCGCAGGTGGCCTGCCCGTCATTACGGTAAACCCCTGTGAGGTGTACGGCCCTGAAGACGAGGATCTAATCACATCCAGCTACCTTCTCGATGCGCTGAAGGATTGGCCAGTAATGTCGCTGCATGGCGGCACAGCGGTCGCTCATGTGGAAGATGTTGCCAATGGAATTATCCTCGCGTTGCAGAAAGGTCGCGGGGGAGAACGATACATTCTCGGGGGTGAAAATCTACATGTGCGGCAGGTCATGGAGAAGACGCTCGAGGCTGGGGGGCAGGGCGGGAAGTTCATCCTTCAACTGCCCAATGGCCTCATAAAGGCCGTGGTCAAAAGCCTCGCTGCGCTCAAGCTGCCCACGCCTGTGATTCCCGATATCGTCGATTACGGCACGTTGTTTTGGTACGTGGATAGCCGCAAAGCCCAAGACGAACTTGGCTACACGTATCGGTCGGCAGATGAGACGATCACCGATGTTGTGGGCTGGCTGCGCGAGTCAGGCCGATTTTAAGCACGCGGCGGCGGAATATTTTTGGGGTTTACCTTCCGCTGCACCTTGTGTAGAGTCGTGCCGCCGATCGATCCGTCTGGGTATTGAAAACGGCACTTTTGAGCACATCAAGGAAGTTTAATGCCTCGCAACTCGACGCAACACGTACCCCACTGGATTCTCCTTCTCGCGCTGCCTCTCGCCACCATTGGCTGCAATCGC
>Ga0160422_10000561_pt1 | contig 22754 bp, 26 predicted proteins | sample Fk160mmetaG_FD_108192 | JGI IMG/M metagenome (GOLD analysis project Ga0160422, IMG submission 108192) | Marine microbial communities from the Central Pacific Ocean - Fk160115 60m metaG | ecosystem: Environmental > Aquatic > Marine > Oceanic > Photic zone | place: The Central Pacific Ocean...
AAAGCAAGTGAGGGTTCATTTACTGAAGAGCGTAAAGTTTTGAACGAAGAACACGAATGGAAAATAGAAAGCATATATTGGGGTTAATGCAAACTGTCCCATTTGTCCCAAGGCTAGCGAATGGGACAATGGGACACCGCCTACGAACTTAAATAAATGTCTACACACAATATCTAGTGCAGAAAGTGGGTTGACGTACTAAAAATTCGATATTAGAGTTATTTCCACTGTTAGATTTCTGCCTTGTGCATTTATACAATGTGATCTCCTGTTTTAATATCACCGACAGTAACAATCCAAAAGTAACTTCTCCAAAGTGAACGTGTATAAATCACAGGCAGAGTCTAGCAGACCAAAACGGTACTGACATTGCCGTTTCACTCCTTTGTTGAACGGCTGGTAGCATCTCCCAACACTGCCAGCCGTTTTTTTTGGAAGCGATTATGAAGATACAAGATTATTTTAACAATCCAGAGATAGGTACAGGAAACGTGTCAGTCTGGGAACACGTGGATGGTTCATGGGTTGTAATCGAAGTTACAAGATTTGCCGCAAGTGACAAAGAAATGGCAAGGCAATATGCGTCTATGTTAGCGGGCGAAGAGTGCGTACCAGTTGATGCAACAATGCACTAACTTGAAAAAAAACCAATTATAAACCAAGAGAAATATTATGGCACATGGTGGCCCAAGGCCAAATTCTGGGCGAAAAAAAGGTAGTAAAAACGTCAAATCAATTGAGATAGCTAACCGTTGTGCAGAAGAGGGAATAACGCCTTTAGAATATATGCTCAACATTATGCGAGATCCAACGCAAGAATTTGACACACGTATGGATGCCGCGAAGTCAGCCGCGCCATACATTCACCCTAAACTTGCATCAGTTGAACAGAAAGTAGAAGCAGAGGTAAACGGTTCAATATATGAATGGCTCACAAGATCAGTGGCAGAGGCTGGGCAGAGCGTGGTCGCAGAATCCAACGATGTTCGTGGAACAGACGCTGGGAGTGACACCAGAGAAGTGGCAAGCGGAAGCACTGACAGCACTATGCACTGAAGACCGCATAGCTGTTAGGTCAGGTCACGGTGTAGGTAAGTCAGCATTTAGCGCATGGTCAATACTCTGGTGGATGTATACTAAATCACCGTCTAAGATTGCAGTGACAGCGCCGACAAGTCACCAATTGCAAGACATACTTTGGTCAGAACTAGCAACGTGGCACAGAAAGATGCCGAAAGCGTTGCAAGACTTATTCGAACTGACTGCAACACGATTTTATCTAAAAGCACAACCTGACACAGCGTTTGCAGTGCCAAGGGTTAGCCGTCCAGAGAAGCCAGAAGCTTTCCAAGGTTTCCACAGCGATAATATGTTGTTTATCGTAGACGAAGCGTCTGGTGTGGACGAGGTAATATTTGAGGTGGGTCAGGGCGCTATGTCAACCAAGGGCGCTAAGACGTTAATGGTGGGCAACCCTACAAGAACTAACGGTTATTTCTTTGACGCATTTAACCAACAGCGAAGCAACTGGTGGACAAAGCGTGTTAGCTGTGAAGAAAGCACAAGGGTCGATCCCAGCTTCATAAAAGAAATGGCATCAAAGTATGGTGCTGATAGCGCAATATACGCCGTCAGGGTGCTTGGAGACTTTCCAGAGCAATCAGATGACGCAATCATCTCACTATCGCTCTGTGAGGCCGCTATACGGCGCGATGTAGAGCCGTTGATGGGTCAGCCCACATGGGGTTTAGATGTTGCGCGATTTGGTGATGATCAGACGGCTTTAGCCAAGCGCCAAAGGAATGTGATGTTGGAGCCAGTTAAAAGCTGGCGTAACAAGTCAGTGACACAAGTGGCTGGCATCGTGATAGACGAATACTTGCAAACGCCGTCATCAGAGCGCCCAGCCAAGATACTGATTGACTCGATAGGCGTAGGCAGTGGCGTGGTTGACATACTACAAGACGAAGACTTGCCAGCTATTGGAATTAACGTAGCAGAAAGCCCAAGTGTCAGGGCTAGATATATGCGGCTACGAGATGAGTTGTGGTTTAAAGGCCGCGAGTGGTTAGAGGCCAGAGACTGCAAGATGGTCGATGATCCAGACCTCATTGGTGAGCTAACAGCCCCACGTTATGCAATGACAGCAAGCGGCAAAATACAAGTCGAACCAAAAGATAAAACAAAGCAACGCTTGGGTGGCTCACCAGACCTAGCAGACGCATTTTTACTTACGTTTGCTTCGCCGGATCATCGTGTAAGCGAAGATCATTACTACGAAACCGACTATTACGAGGATAGTTAAATGGCAATGTATAAAAAGAAAACCACTAAGCGTAAAGGGCCAATGGGCGCTATTTCAACTAAAGATAGGGCGCTGTATCAAAACAGCCGTCCAATGACAGCAACGAAAAGTAGATTAAGACGTAGAAAGAAATAACAATGGCGTATGGAAAAAAACACTCCAAAGGTAAGAAAAAGAAATGACAACCATTTCATTTAAGTCGCTCGTGTTAGAGGCCGACAGGGATTTTTACGAAAAAGCTTACTACCCTTGGGTCTACAAGTTTGGCAAGCCGTCAGACACATATGATGCAGACCAATCTGGTCGCTACTTTGTGCAAGGTGAGCCACGTGCAGGGCAGAAGTATGGATGGAAGTGAAAACGTCACGATCTATCGTGATGTAGCTGGTGTACCTACGCCGACAGAGATGAATTTGGCGTCACGTGCGGCGGCACAACTTGACAAGCATTACACAGGTTATAGATGGCAAGTTGCAGTGCGTGGTGCTGTTGCTATCGTGCGTAACCCAGCATTAAGCGCAGACATGGGTTACTTTATAAATTTAAACGATCCTAGCGTTACTTTCGAAGACGCAATAATGAGGGCTGGCGGCGAAATACTAGAGCGTCACAATTTACGGCGCGGCAATGTAGACGTGGCGGCATATGCTGAAGAAGCCAGTAAAAGTCCTTGGTAGGGAATAAGAGATGCGTATTACAGACGGTTCAGCCGACTCAAAGCTTATGGACTATGAGGTTGACGATAATGGCGAAGGTCTATCGCCAGAAGATGACACTGATTGGTTAGAGTTAAGCCGTAGCTGTTATGACAATGCTGTTGACTATGTGCAAGCGGCGCATAGGGATGATTGGGAACGCAACCTTAATCTATTCAACAACGAACATCCAGCAGGGTCAAAGTATAATTCAGACGCATTTAAACGGCGCTCTAGACTGTTTAGGCCAAAAGTTAGGTCATATGTAAGAAAAAATGAAGCAGTCACAGCACAAGCGTTTTTCAGCACGAATGACGTTGTAAACATTACGCCGCAAAACGACAACGATCCTAACCAGTTAGCGTCTGCTAGCATCATGCAAGAGTTGTTGAATTACAGACTGCAAAAAACAGTACCGTGGTTTAGGTTGCTGGTTGGCGCAAGGCAGACAGCCGATATTTACGGCATTACAGCCGCCAAGATCTTCTGGCATTATGCTGAAGCAGAAGACGGCGAAGAGGTGGTAGCTGACGAAAATGGTATGCCTATCATTAACGATAAAGGTGACATTGACATACAGCCCCGCATGACGGTGGTAAAAGATGAGCCTGTCATAGAGCCAATAGAGCCAGAAAACATTTTGTTTGATCCAGCGGCTGATTGGTTAGACCCTGTTGGAAGTAGCCCATATCTTATAGTCAGACGGCCTATGTTTGCTATTGATGTTAAGCAGATGATGGTGGATGCAGACCCCAAGACAGGCCAACCAGCATGGAAAGAATTGGATGATGCAACGTTACAGCAAGGCAAAGAAGAGGATGCCGCTGATTTAGACGATGCACGTAATATGTTTGATGGGCCAAGCAGACGTGACACAGATGCGCCAATCGATGATTACGAAGTTGTGTTTGTGCATGAGAACTTTGTAAAGCGCGGCGATCAAGACTACCACTATTACACGCTGGCAACGGCGGCAATGCTGACAGATCCAACACCAGTTGGAGAAGTGTATTTACACTGCAAAAACGGTGACAGGCCAGTGGTCGTGGGTTACTCAAACATCGAAGCATTTAAGCCATATCCATCGAGCCGTGTGGAAATGCTAGGGCCACTACAGCAAGAGTCAAACGACTTGGCAAACCTACGTATGGACGCACTGAAGTTCAGCCTAACGCCGATGGTCAAGGTAAGGCGTGGTAACAAGGCGCTTGTGCCAGCATTGATGAACAGATCACCTGCTAAAGTCATTACAATGGATGATCCAGCTACTGACGTTGTTGAGATGGCTCCACCGCCAGTTAACAGTCAGGCTTATGCAGAGCAAGACAGGATCAACCTAGATTTCGACGAACTAGCTGGTAACTTTAATAATAGCAGTATTCAGTCTAATCGCCGCATGAATGAGACAGTTGGCGGCATGGCGATGTTGTCAGGGCAAAGCAACACGCTTATGGAATATGACTTGCGTGTATTTAGTGAGTCGTTTGTCGAGCCTGTATTGCGTCAGATGGTGCATTTAGAGCAAGCATATGAGACTGACAGCGTTGTGTTGGCATTGGCGGCTGAAAAGGCAGACTTGTTTCAGAAGTATGGCATCAACCAGATTACTGACGATCTGTTGCAGGGCGAGTTAACGGTAAATGTAAACGTAGGCATAGGCGGCACAGATCCATTGATGCAAGGCCGCAAGTTTGCGCTTGCGATGCAAACGTTTGGTCAGCTTGTAGCGCCACTTGTGCAATTGTATGGGCCTAATGTGTTAGAAACGTCAGGCGTGGAAGCGATAGCGTCAGAGATATTCGGCAAGGCTGGATACAAAGATGGTCAACGTTTTCTGAACTTTAAGGACGGTCAGGGCGAAGACCCACGCATACAACAGCTACAAGCGCAGTTGGGCCAGATGGGTCAGATTATACAACAGCTACAGGGCCAAGTAAAAGACAAGAATATAGACCGACAAGTTAAATTAGCAGAAGCGCAGATGAAGGGTCAGATGGACGCACAGAAAGCGCAGATGGATGTTGAGGGCAAAGCCGCACTTGCAGAGCAAGGATTTAAGCTTGATCTAGCTAGAGCGCGATTAATGCCTAATGCAAGCAACGTAAATGTAATGTAATGGTAGATTTACCCCCTATATCACAAGTAAGGCCTAGACAATTGATTGCCTACGATACCGCTGGGCAAGTGCCAGTAGCGCAACCGCAAGGAGGTGGTCAATTGGCGCCAATACTGCAAGCGGTGATGCAAGGCGGTCAAGCAGTGGCAGAAGGTTTTAGTTTGCCACAAATGGCATCGCAATACGCAAGAGCGGTTGATCCAGTGCAAAGTCAAAACATGTCAGGTCTAGAACGTTTATTTGCAATAAACCCAGCGTTAAACATAATGGGGCCTTCGTTATTAGGCAAAGCTCCGCAAGGTGCGCTTGCTTCAAACATTATGCGTAGACAGTCTGGAGATGAAACAACAGCGCCATATCTAAAAAATTCTAAGCCAGATTACACTAAACAAGCTGGGTCAGACCCCAGATATTTAGGCGCGGCTCCAGATCGAACAGAATACAGTTATTTGCGATACAATCCAAAGAAAGTGCCAGCGCGAACACAAAATGCCATTGACAACATTAGAGCAAACAAAGGCGGCATCAAAGACGAACTAATTCGAGACATAAGAGCAGGGCAAGAATTAGGCGGTTCAGATTGGTACAATACAGAAGAATTGCGTGATTGGTTTATCGCAGAGCATGGGCCGCAAGAGGGTCATCAACAGTGGTCAGAATTTATGGATTTAATGGGCGCTACATCTACAGGGAATAAAGTGCCAACGAACATTGGTGTGGCAAGTTATTACAGGTCAAAAGGCAAAGATTGGTTTGAGGATAATTACGATGCGCTTATAAGTGGCGAATTAAAACCAACTAAAGGTTACGGTCACAAAATGCAAAAAAACCATGCAAAGAATGTTGCAAGACTTGGTGCAGGGCGTTACACGCCATTGCCAGATGATATGCCGCCAGCTTCTAGCAGTATGACAGAAAATCCAAAGCCAAAAGGGTTTACACAATCATTAAAAGGTAGTGGCACAAATATAGCGGCAGATTTGCATTTTACACGGTACATGGCGATGGCGGATGGTTCGCCAGAGTGGTTGTCAACAAGCTCAGAGATAAGCCAGCAACTAGCTGACAGGTTAACAAAAATTTATGGAGCAAAAACCGTTAACAAATATATTACAGAAGCCGGAACCAAAGCTGGCAAACCAAAATTTAATGCAAAAAAAGCGATTGAAAACGGCGATATTAAGTTTGACGATATAAAAAATGAGCCTACGGTGTACGTTGGTATGCCAGCAAAAGGCGAGTACAAGGCATTTGAAGATTTGGTTAATGAAATTGGCGGCGAATTAGGCATGACAGGGCCGCAAGTGCAAGCAAACTTGTGGATGGGTGCGGCGCAACGAACAGGCGTGGATGACGCAAGCCAAGGCACGTTTATGGAATTATTCCGTAATCGCGCTGATGACATAGCAAAAAAGTCAAATAGAAGTAGGCAAGAAGTTATAGACGATTTCATAAAAAATCGTGGTTTGATGTCTGCTGGTGGGCCGCCTATGTATACGCCATTGTCGAACGATGAATACACAATGTACGAACCGCCAGAAGAAATGTCGGCAATTCCTGTGCGCCCAGACAGCTACCCTAACTATATGCCGCCACAAGCGCCAGAGTTAGATGCTAACCCATTGCCAACATTACCGCCTAATATGGTTTAATGACACCGCAAGATGATTTGCTGGGCCTTGCTAGATTAGGCGCAGATATAGAAGCAGAATTAGAAACACCGTTATTCAAGTATGTGCTTGGGCGCATGGTAGAGCGTGTTGACGAGTTAAAAGAAAAGCTGGTTGATTTATGCCCAGAGCAACAAGCATCAGAAATTAGACGCACACAAGCCGAAATAAAACGTTTCGGTTGTATGCAACAAGACATCGAGCAGATCATAAACGATGGCAGACAAGCCTACCGTGAGATCGTCGAGGCAGAACAAGTCGAGGACTTGTAGGGCGAAAGCCTTTAATTTTAACCAAGGAAAAGGAATGTCTGATACAGAAACTACCCTCGATAATGAGGATGTTAATGTTGAGGCAGAACAGACTCAGGCTGAAAAGCCAGAGTATGACGTACAAGATTTGCACCGCAATAATATTGAGGATGCAATGGCGGCACGTCGAAGCCAACAACTAAACGATGAATCGACGCTACCCTCATTGGATGCGATCGATGACAATACCGAAGAAGAAGCAGAGGAACAGGACGGTCAACAGCAAGCAGACCCACCCCAAGGGCGGTCAGCTTCTGAACAACCCACGCCTAAAACTGAAGCTAGTTCTAAGGGCGATGACTTACATACTCTTATCATCGATGGTGAAGAGGAACGTAAGCCATTAGCGGAAGTTTTGAAATTAGCGCAAAAGTCACGTGCGGCTGACAAACGATTTCAAGATGCGGCGGCGGCATTACGCCAAGCTAACGAACTAAAATTACAGTTCGAACAGCAACAACAAATGCAAGCACAACCGCAAGCGCCAGTGCAAGAGCAACAACCAGCGTCTACCAATGATGATGACGCTCTTGTGAATGCTTTTATGTATGGCGATGAATCGCAAGTTAGAGAAGCGGTCACACAACTTAGGGGCAGTGGTCAAGGTCAACAGCAACTAAATCCAAATCAAGTTGCACAGATGACGGCGGCTATTGTTCGTGAGCAAACAGAGCATCAAACCGCGCTGAACAATGCGTTAAATGAATATCCAGAGATCAAGGAAGATCCAAACTTACAATCTATCGCCGTTAATTTTGTTAACCAAGGCTTAAAAGAAGATCTTATGAGTTTAGGTTATACAGAACAGCAACTTAACGCCGCGCCTATCCAATCGTGGTGGGAACGCCATAGAGAAGCGCGACAAGCTGGTTACGGTGTTAAATCATATCAGGATTTACTGATGGATGGTGGGGCTAAGACTCGTTCTTGGTACAACGGACGTTCAGACGGTCAGACAGACGGTCTAGCTGACAAGCAAAACCGAAAGGCTGGCACAGCAAAACAACCGCGAAAAGTGAGCGCGGCAACGCCTAGTCGTGGAACCCCACGTCCTAAAACTCAATCAGAGATTATTCGTGAGGAACGCGAAGCTAGGAACTTGCCCATTTATTAACGCCTAACAGAAATAGGAGGCATAAATGGCTGGACAATTATGGTCTACCAATACGCTTGGCGGCTATCTATATGCTGATGAACTGTCCTCAGTTTTACGCATGGAAGTACGAGCGTCTACTAAATTTCGTCAGTTCTGCGATGCTAAAGACTTTGCAGATAAAGGTTTAAACAACGGTTCAACCGTCACATGGAACGTCTATTCCAAGGTTGCAACTGGTGGCTCTACCTTAACTGAAGGAACTGCAATACAAGAAACTAACTTCACGATCAACCAAGCCACAGCAACGGTTGTTGAATGGGGCAATTCTGTTCCGTTTACAAGCTTGACTGATATGCTTGGTAAGCACAATGTCATGGACGTAACAAGAAATGTTTTGTCTAGAGATTGTCGTGAAACGCTTGACACTGAAGCAGAAGCTAAGTTTAGGCTTACACCGCTGAAGTATGTTGCGACAGGTGCGGCGGCATCAACTGGTACGTTGTACACAGATGGAACCGCTACAGGTAACAACGATGTTGGCTTGACTAAAACGCACGTGCGTAAGATTTCTGACTTGATGAAAGAGCGAAACATACCAGCTTACGAGGGTGATGATTACATCGCTATCGCAAGACCTACAACGTTTCGTGATCTCAAAGATGAGTTGGAACAAGTTGATCAATATACCACTACTGGTTATCGCAAGATTACTAATGGTGAAGTTGGTCGATTTGAAGCAGTACGCTTCGTTGAGCAAACCCAAATCTTGTCAGGTGGCGTGAACGCCGCACCAGCAAGAGATGGTACAAACAATTGGACAAACGGTAAGTCTGATTGGTGCTATTTCATGGGCGCTGACACTGTGGCAGAAGTCATAGCAATGGCTCCAGAAATTCGCGGTCGTATTCCATCTGACTATGGACGGTCAATGGGTATGGCTTGGTACGCACTGGAAGGTTTCGGTCTTGTCCATTCTGATGCAACAAACGCTCGAATTGTCGAGTGGGCATCAGCGGCTTAATTAAGAAAGGATAATAGAATGGCTATATTAAGAGGTGCTGGTCGCGGTTCGCAATCCATCATGGAAGCTTGCCCACCAGAAAATGCTTCAACTGCTGGTTCTATGCCAGACAAGTCGGACATTAAATACGCTGGAATGGCGGACAAAGCCCCATATGGTAAAATGGGGAAAGCCGCCATGAGTTACAGCGGCAAGTAATGAGAAAGGGGCTGGCACACACCAGCCCCTATTCTTAAAAGTGAGGGGCCGAAGCCCCTGTTAGTTATACGCAATGAAAGCCATTACGAGCGAAGTAAGTCATATCTGTGCCGTTGTCTAAACGGTTAAAATACTCGCTTAACATAAATACAGATGTCCAGCGTCCGTTAGATAATTGAACAACTATAAAAATTGGGTCAAAATCAGTGTCGTTATAAGCACTGAAATCTTGTGCTAACCTTTCTGCTTTGTCGAAAGCGCGGTCACACGAAGCGTAAGTTTTGACGCTTGACTTGTTTTCTTTTAATCGTCGCTGTATGCGGTCAACAACACCCGAAATAAAATTGCCAGCAACTTTGTGGATTTGGGTTGGTGGTACATATGATGCCATGTGATTTCTCCAAATAAGTAACAATAAATGTAATATAATACACATTTACATATGTTGCAAGAGGTAAATGCAAAAAAAATCAAATATTTTTGATCCTAAGTGGTTTATTGTGCCGTACAGTCGCGGTTTAGTTATGCAAATAGGTGGTGATCAACCGTTGTATCGTCATTTTTTGCTAACTGACACCGTAGAGATTATTGCAGACGGTAAATTAGATGCGTTGGTCATAAACGGCGCTAAAATACCAGAAAGCAACACGTTCGAAGATTGGCGCAGGGTAATCAAGCCAGACGGCTACATAATCTTTGTCAATCAAGACGAAACAGAAGCAAAAAACATATTAAGTGTTTGGTCAGATTGCGTGATAGCAAAACAGCGTAAGCAGTTGCTGGTTGTCACGCCAAACAAGAAGGAAAAACAAAAACCAAAGCCAGACAAGTCGTGTCTTGTCGTAAGATATGGCGCATGGGGTGATCAGATTATATGCGCTGGCATATTTCCATTGCTTAGAAAGCAAGGATACCATGTGACGTTAAATTGCCAAGCGCCACAGCACGTTATAAACGCAACGCACCCTGACATTGACGAATTAATGGTGCAAGACCGCAATCAAGTGCATAACGATGACTTGGTGACGTACTGGCAAGCTATCGCAACCGAATATGATAAAGTTGTTAATCTTAGTTCAAGCATAGAAGGGCAGTTACTACTAAGCCACGAACACCCAAAGTATTTTTGGTCACAATCTGCAAGGCACAAGCTGTTTAACCAGAATTATATGGAGATAACGCATGATCTTGCTGACGTGCCATATAATTTTCGTGGATGCGTTTTCCATGCAACGGCTGATGAAAAAGAACAGGCCAAAGAAATACGGCAAAGGTTTGATGCGCCGTTAGTCACATGGGCTGTTGCTGGTTCCAGCGTACATAAATGGTATCCGCACATGGCAGACGTGCTTGTAGGGTTGTTAGAACAGACAAATGCCTACGTTATGTTAATGGGCGATAAAGAAGCAATGGTTTTACAAGAGTCTGTGCTTGAAGAGACAGAAAAACGATATGGCTCTGTAGAGCGCATAGCGGCCCAATGCGGCACGTTGCCGATGCGGGCATCAATGGCACTGGCGCAAGTGTCAGACGTGGTTGTAGGGCCAGAAACAGGGCTTCTAAACGCTGTTTGCATGGAAAAAAACCATAAAGTTGTAATGGTCAGTCACAGTGGGCCAAAACAGCTTACAAAACACTGGAAAAACACAAAAGAAATCTTGCCGCAAAGTACGGCGTGTTTTCCATGTCACCGATTGCATTTTGATTTTGAACACTGCAACCAAGATGACAACACAAAGGCGGCAAGGTGCAGTGCCAGTATAGAGCCAGCAACAATTATTAAGGCTATAAAGAATGGATTACACAACGCTAGTCGCAAATAAAGCTACTGACGGTTCTATTAAGAATTGGGTCAACAATGACAGCTTTTCCGCGCCGACAATATTAGCAGAGGCAGAAGATTTTATTTACAGGCGTTTGCGTGTGCGTGAGATGCTCAAATTAACCACTGGCAACATGGTTGTGGGGCAAGATTACATAGACGTGCCTGCTGACTTTATTGGCTCACGCTCGTTGTTCTACAGCGGCACAGAAAAGCTTGCTTTGAATCACAGAACGCTTGATGACATAGAGTCAGCTAGATCATACGACACAAGTGGTAATATAAGTCAGGGCAAGCCCACACAGTTTTACATCGACGCTGACAAAGCTTTTTTTCCGTTAGCACCAGATCAAACCTACGCTTACAGGTGGCGTTACTATTGCCAGCCAGCGGCATTGTCTGGAAGCAACACAACTAACTTTCTGACAAACTTCAACCCACGTTTATTGCGGTGTGTATGTTTAGCAATGGCTAACGAGTTTTTGAAGAACGATAGCGATAAGCTGTATTGGTTGCGGTTAGCGGAAGGTGAAATAGAAGTATTGCATAAAGCTGACGATGAGGTGCGTTGGGATTTAGACGTGTCAGTAGTCGTTACGTGATATGCCTTATTTGCCAATTGATCAGGCGGTCGCTGACTTAGAAAACAGAAAGCGTGACAGACTGCCTTATGTCAGTGATTTGCCTACGCAAAGCGTTGTTACGTTAGGTTCCACATCGACAGATGCGTCAGACATAAATGCTACATTGGTTTTGTTGACTACAGTAGCGTCAGGAACAGGCGCAAAATTGCCGTTAGCATACGCTGGTAGCTTTGTGTGTATAAGAAATAGTGGTGCTAATACTGCTACAATTTACTGTCAAGCTAACGAAACAATAGACGGCGGTTCATCGACAACAATCTCAGCGTCTGGGAGCAAACTGTTTTTTGCACCAGCCGCGCAACAATGGTTTACAATTTAGGAGTAAAATATGGCTTCAACACCATCAGAACGCCTTTCATTACGTTTGATTGGCACAGGTGATTTTGCTGATACGTGGGGTGCTGAACTTAACAGCGATACGCTAGCCCTAATTGATGAGGCTGTGTCAGGTGTAGAAGAGATAAGCCTTACTGGCAACATAACTCTATCAACAACGCTGTATCAAACAAACCAAGCACGAAATAGGGTATTGCGATTCACAGATGGTGGTTTGTCATCAGCGCCTACTATTGGGCTACCGTCTACAGAGCGTTGGTATGTAATTCAAAACGCTACTGGTGGCACTTACGCATTAACATTCAACAACGGATCATCAAGCGTAAGCGTAGCCGCAAATATTGACACAGCCATTATCTGGCAAACTAATAACACACTGTATGGAATAGACTTAGCAAAAGGCACAGACGTTGCCACAGTTGCCCCAGAAATAAGCAACAACAACCTGCAAACGGTTGCTGGGCAGATTGCGCCAACTAATAACTTATCTACCGTTGCAGGAATAAACAGTGATATAACGACGGTTGCAAACCCTACTTATAAGGCGCTTGTCGAGGTTGTTGGAGAAGCAACCTACAAGGCACTGGTCGAGGTTGTTGGCGAGACAAACTACAAAGCACTGGTCGAAGTTGTCGGAGAGTCTGTTTACAAATCTCTTGTCGAAACAGTAGGTAACGCAACTTATAAAGCGTTAGTCGAAACGGTTGGGGAAACAACCTACAAAGCATTAGTAGAGACAGTAGGTGAGTCAGTTTATAAATCCGTTGTTGAGACGGTAGGAGAGGCTGTCTATAAAGCGAAAGTTGAAACAGTCGCTGATGCAACTTATAAAAGCCAAATTGAGGCGCTAAACGATGTAACATATAAAGCGCAATTGCAAGATATTGCAACAAGCCCCTACAAACCGTTAGTTGAAACGGTGGGTAACGCAACCTATAAAGCACTCGTTGAAGTGGTTGGTGAGTCAACTTACAAAGCACTCGTTGAGACTGTAGGAAATGCCACATATAAAGCGGTAGTGGAAACGGTTGGTGAGTCAGTTTACAAAGGAAAAGTTGAGACAGTAGCGGGAATTAGCAACGAGGTGCAATCTGTTGCTAATGCGGAAGCCAATGGTGCTGTATCGGCGTTTGGCACTATATACCAAGTTAGCACCAATAATCCTACAGCTAGAGGCATCGGCTCGACGCCGTTAGTTTCAGGTGATTTGGCCTACGTGTCGTCCGTAAATAAACTGCGAACATATAACGCGACTTTAGGCGTGTGGGAAGACGCTGGAAGCGCGGTATCAGGACTGCGAGAAATCTATCAGTATGTAGCGACTGCTGGGCAAACTTTGTTTCCAGCTACAGGAACTATTAGTTATGATCAAACGGCTGGCGGCGCGGCAATTTCAGTTTATCTCAATGGTGTACTGCTCAAAACCACCGACTATACAGCTACGAATGGAACAACGGTAACTCTTGCAAGTGGCGCGGCTCTTAACGATGAAATAAGTATACATACATTTGGCACGTTCAACGCCGCTAACACGTACAGTCAAAGTGCGGCAGATGCGCGGTTCTACCAAAACCCAGCGGTAGCCGACTTAGATATGGGTTCGCAGTCGATTTCATCAGGCACATTGAGAGTAAAAAATACTGGTAGTCAATCTCAAGTCCAATGGTTCTGTGAAGTTGGCAATGCACATTATGTAGCTTTGCAAGCACCACCACACGCACAATTTTCTGGAAATGTTGTTCTTACGTTACCGCCGAATACTGGAACGGTAGGGCAACTTTTACAAACCGATGGCAATGGCGTCATGACATGGGGTAACGCTCCGGCTGGGTCATCAATCGCGTCAACGCTCAAATTTGCCTAGGAGGAAAAAATGGCAGATCAAGTAAAACAACTCGCTTTTCGCAAATTGACTACAAGTGAAATAGAGAATGGCAGTGCGGTTAATGTCTTAACCACTGACGCTTCTACGCATTACGTTTTGAAAAGCATAGAGGCCACACAAGGAACAACAACAAGTTCTGTGGAGGCAGAAGCGACGATTGGTCTTACTGCTGGGTTATCTGCAGGTGAATTTACATCACTAGGCACTGTGGCTAAAGCAGGTAGGATTGGCGTTGAAGGCTCAGTGATTATGGATAGTAGTTCGACGCTAACTATTCGTCCTACAGCAAAAGCTATTACGTACGCTGATGAACAAATGCAGTATGGAATGGAGAGTAATGCTACACCTTCTAAATTTAGAAAAGTAGTAACGCCGTCAGTGAATGGTGTCGTAGATACTCCGCTAATTACGCGAACAACAATCGATAAAACAGCGCAAACTTTTTCTGGCCCGACAATTCAACTCACTACATATACAAACAATCACGGCTTTATTTATGAACGCAGTGACGGTGTAAATATTAGAGTTATTATGTTTTGCGGTTCATCAAGCGGTGCAGGCTTTGAAGTTTGGAACGCTGATAACGGCACACTTTACGGCTATCATTATGTGTCGTATGCGGCTCCGCATTGGGATGGTGGCAGGTACATATTTGCGTGGAATGAAAATAATAAAACGCAAATTCAATATTACGATCTCGAGGAAAGCCTTACAAATTTAGCCGCCGCTAACACATACGGCGGAGGTAGCGGTGCTAATTTTTATCATGGTCTTATAAACGATCCATCGGCAGGAAATCACCCTAACTATTCGTTTAGTAGTTACGATAATCGACGAAGTTGTTTTTATCTCGATAGACACAGTAATAGGAGATTTTTAGCGCAATATTTTTCGGGTAATCAGACGTTTTCCATGTTTGAGTTTCCTACTGGAACATTAACAAATTACGATGCTACGGCAAACGAAGCTACGAAATGGGTGACACTGGCAACAGGAAGTAATGGTACCCAAACAGACTATTTTGGCAACAATAGCGGAAATGCTTGGAGTTTTGTTTATTTTGTAAGCAATTATGCGTCAAATGCTCAATGTACCTTTAGAATGAGTTACGATGAGGCAAAAGGGTATTATTTTATTTATGTTTGGGAAGGCTCTTACGTTGCCCCATTTATTTTCTCAAAAACTGATTACGATGCAACGGCTAACGGAGGGGTACTTAATACGCCTAACAACAATAGTTATGGCTTGATTATGCTCTCTACCTATTCGCAAAGTGACGTTAATATCGGTAACGTTTGGTTTTACTCTTATTCAAATTATAACGCCACGATACGGATGAGTTATTTGGAGTCAAATAGACCTGCTGGAAGTGCCAGTTGGCAATACAGTTCGAATAACGAAAGATGGGTTGATGGTTCTAGTTTGGTTATGGCTAATCATTCTACGCCAAACCGCATTTATAAAATAAGTTTTACTGACGGCACAACTACGGAAATTACTACAGGAATGACAGACGCTGAAGCTAACGTTAATTACAATAAGTCATTTTGGTATGGTTACTCTGTGCCGTCTGCCTCAACTATCGCAACGCGCAACTATGTGGTAGCGCCTAGTTTGAAAATACGGGTAACTGGAATTTTATCAGATCAGTAAAAAGGATTAAAAAATGTTTACACCTATAGATGAAACAGCATCTTCCGCTAGTAGTGGTGCCAGCCCGCAACCAGACAAACAAATAGGTGCAACTGCAAACGGTGCAAACAGTTTAGTTTATACTGTGCCTGCGGGCAGAAAATTTGTGGGTTATTGCTCAAATAATACTTGGAATAACGGATCGTATTGGGCGCAGTTAGAAGTAGATGGCACTGTTATTCGTCATCACAGCGGTTTTAGTGCTGATCTTTTTTCGGGATATACAGGCCCACCAACACCTGTTTTAACGCTTCTTGCTGGAACGGTTGTAAGAGTCGGTAATGGTGGCAATGTTTTTGTGTTCGGAGTAGAGAGTGATGCTTAAAAAAATTATAAAAGGTATAGAGTATGAAATAATTACAGAGTTTGAGGCAGACGGTCAAGGCAACGCAATAGCTAAAACTATTGTTGAAGAGGGCGAAACGTCAGAAAATAAGTACCGCCTTAGAACAGGGGTGAAAAATCCATTAACACAAGTGCCGTTCAATAATGATATAGACGCATTTAATGCTTATATAGATGGTGTGCCTGACACACATTTTAACATTTATTGGGAAGACCCAGCGCCAGAGGAAGGTGAATAATGAGCAGGGCTAGAGATGTTGCCAGCAACAATTTGGCGCTAATCAACCCAACTAGCGATGGCAACCTATTAACTGCTAGTTCGGGAGCATGGGTGTCGCAAGCACCAGCGCCAGCCCCACCATCAGGAAACCAAGTAGAGATGGTTGCCAGCGGCACAATTGCTAATGGCGATACTGTAATATTAAACAGTGACGGCACTGTTTCGGCTATTACTGGCGCGGCTGGCGGTGAGTTTTCAGAAGTAACAATGTCAAATAACGCAAGCACAATAATGAAAACAAAAGGCACGTTTCATTCTGTCGAAAATAAAGTTGTCGTTGTTTGTCAAAGCTACAATACTTCTACTGCCAATTATGACGGTGTAATAATGGCCGCTACGATAAGCGGTGACACATTAACTTTTGGTTCAGCGCACGTTTTTAACACTAACTATACAAATGACGTTGATGTTGCTTATGACGTATCTGCGAACCATCTTGTGGTTATTTACGAAGATACAACCTCGCAATATGGAACAGTAAAAGCGTTTTCACTGTCTGGCACAACATTTACAGAAACACAAAGTGCTTTGCGTATCAATAGTACAAACTCAGCACGTTCAGTTAGAATACAATACGATCCAGACAATAATTGTACTGTTCAATTCTGTGGGAATATTAGTTCATCTAATTACGGTCAAGCTAGGGCGATTGTTTGCAGTAACAGTGGTGCGCTTACCATACATAATGTTACGACTTTTGCATCGCATGGTACTGAGAAAATTAAAACGATTTACAATACAACAGAAAATCATCACCTTATCGTATATGAAAATCTAAATAACTCAAACTATTCACACTATGCCATTGTAAATGTAATTGGTACTCAAGCTACAACTCAAAGCTCTGGGCAAAGTATAATGCAAACTGGTTGGGAGCAGTCAGATATTGCTTACAATCCAGACCAAAACATCGTTGCGTTTTCTGGACAATACGCTGGCAATGGTAGCTATGAAGGATACATAGTCCTTTTAATACCCTCTGGAACCCATGCCTATACTAATACTGGCGCACCTAGTGGAACAGCAAATAGATTTACGACAAATCCCCCAAGTGAAACCGCTTCTTGGACGCGAATGATGTATAACCCAGACACGCAAAAATTCAATGTGTTTTGGTATGGCAACAATAGCACGACGATTATCAATCCAATTAGGGGAGCGCAGTTTACTGTAGATACTTCAACAAATGCCATAACATTCGAAACTGCAATAACATTGAGTACAACAAGTGGTGTGCATTACATTAACCCTGTTTACGACACTAATTCAGATCGTATGTTTATTGCTTATCAAGATCAAACTGATGGTAACAAAGGTCATGCTGGTATCTATAAATTTCCTAGTACAACGCTAACTACATCTAATTTTCTTGGTTTTGCAAGTGGCTCTTATACTAATGGGCAGACAGCAACCATTCAAACCACAGGCAATGTTGACGATGCGCAAAGCGGCTTAGTCATCAATACGACTTATTTCGTGCAGAGTGATGGCAGTTTAGGAACAAGCCCATCAGGACTAGCAAATGTGACGGCTGGCAAAGCTATTGCCGCAACCAAAATATTAATTGCGTGAGGTTAAAATGAAAGCGTTAGTAAGAAGGAGCGATAACACGGTCGGTGAGTTTTTCCCCGACAGTGCGAGTATCGCGCTGGAAGCAGACAAAGTTGTTGTTACGCAAGGCGATGCCACGATTACTTTTCCCGACGATAATGACTCAACAATGTCGGTGGTCGAGGGGCTTGAGCAACCAGAAGATTTTCAGCCGCACAAGTATGAAGTCGTTGATGGAGCGTTGAGTGTCGTTGATGGATGGGTTGATTTAGTTTTTGATGTTGAGGAATAAATGCCATTAGTAGCAGTACAACCGCAAGCTGGCACTGTTAAAGACGCTAGTGAATACAGCGTTGGTGCGTATGTCGATAGCGATAAAATACGTTATAGGTCAGTTCAAGGCGCTGGCGCACAACCACAAGTTATTGGCGGTTGGGAGTTAAAATTTACAGACACGATGTTGGGCCGTGTAAGAGGGGCGCACCAATGGCGCGACAATGACGGCAACGCCTATCTAGCTATTGGCAGTCACCGCAAATTAATGGTCGAGCGCAGTGAAAATCTGTGGGATATAACGCCAGTAGAGGCCCCTGCATCTATGCCAACCGATCCTGTGAGCGTTGTTAATACAGAAACGAAAGCCACTATTACAACGTCAGCAAGTCACTACATGACAGTAGGAACATTTGTTTACATAACAGGCTTAACGGCTGTTGGCGGCGTTACAATCGGTGGTGGATCTGGCACGTTGGCTAGTGGCCCATTAGCTGTAACAATAGGCAGTACAATCATCAGGGTAACGTTAGCTAATCATGGTTTAAGTACTGGTGACTTCGTTACGATAAGCGGTGTAAGCGGCGCACAGAACGGCATACCAGATACAGAGATAAACACACGACACAGTATATATGTATCAAGCACGTCTGAATTTTTAATCGAAGTAGAAACGCCAGCTACATCGTCAGGCTCTGGTCTTGGCGGTTCACCAAATTATGTTACGCACACACAAGCGGAAGTCTTAACGGTTCCAAGCGCAACGACTTTTACTGTCGCGTGTCCAGCGGCTAATGCAACTGCATCAGGCGGTGGGGTAAACGGTGAGATCATTATAGAACTAGCGGCTGGCTTGCAAAATACAACATCACAAGCTGGCTATGGAACAGGTGGGTATGGATTAGGCGTATATGGATCAGGTGGCGAGCAACTGACATCGTATGACGCACGTATCTGGTTGTTAGAAAACTACGGCGAAGATTTAGTAGCTGTACCAAGAGGCGGTAGTTTATACCGTTGGCAATTGAACAGAAGTCAACGCTGTGTAGTCAATGCGGCTACTGACTGCCCTACACAAATCAATTATATGGCAGTTACGCCAGAGCAATTTTTAGTGTTAGGCGGTTGTGACGCTGGCTCTGGATTTGATGGTCTGCTGGTCATATGGGCCGCGCAAGCGCAAGGATTTGCTACAGGAGATTGGACAGCGGCGGCAACAAATACATCACGATCTTTGCGGCTAGGCGCTGGTTCTAACATTATAAGCATTGTGCCAAGTAGTTTCGTGACTGTCGTATTTACTGACGCAAGTATGCATCAGCTTAGATACTTGCAAGATACAGTGTTTATTTACAGCCAAGACTTAGTGGCAGATGTTGGCATCATAGCGCCAAGGGCATTTGCTAAAGACTCGCAGACAGGCGGTTTAGTGTTTCTGTCATCTAACTGGCAGTTCTACAAATTCCAAAACCAGACGTTGCAAGCAATACCTTGTGCTGTGCGCGATTTTATGCGTGATGAAGTGGTTACAGGATCACAGCAAGCCAAGATAGCTGGCGTGGGCATATCACAATTTAACGAAGCGTGGTTTTTCTATCCAGCGTCAGGGTTAGAGTGCAACAAGTATATTATCTTTAGCATACAGGAAAATGTTTTTGCTACTGGCACGTTTGACAGAACGTTTGGCATAACAGGTGAAAACTACCCGATTATGTTTAGCTGGTCACCTGATTATAATTACGCCGAAACTTATCTACACGAAAAAGGCGATAGCGCCCAAGGTGATCCATTTGAAGCATTTGTAGAGGCCGCGCCTGTTGATCTTAATGTAGGTGGCGGCGAAGGTGAAGTAATGATGGATGTGTCAGGTGTTGTGCCAGACTTTCAATCACTATCTGCTGGTGGCGATTTAACATTAATTACAAAAGACAAACCTAATTCTACACCTGTAAACAATGGGCCTTTTACGATTGGGCCAACAACAGAGCGTGTTGACGTGCGTGTAACAGGAAGACAATTAGGTTGGAAGTTTAGCCGTAATGGAGCGCCAAATACTTGGAGACTTGGTAAAATGAGATTTGACATAGACGCAACTGCTGGACGGAGAGAGTAATGGCTCGTTACACACTACCACCTATAAATCAAATTGCTGGTTTTAATACAATGGGTACACCAACTATGAACCCAGCGTCTGCTCGACAAGCTTTTTTCCAAACGCCAGAAGGTGAACCAATAAGCGCCGTTAATGCTGGCGAAGCTGTTTACGTGACGCAACAGGGTTACAACCCATTGTTTTACGGACAGACAGCCGCATACACAGGGCCACAAGGCCCAACAGATCGTGGCGAAATGGTTTCTGCATTGCCAGAATTGCCAAAAGTTGTAGCTGATGATGGGCCGAAAGAAGGTGTAAGTATGGCTGATATGATGGGTCTGCAAAACACAATGATGTACGGCAGTGGTGGCGGTTACAGCCGTCCAATGTTCGGAAATGATGGTGTGCCAAATATTTTTGAAATATTTGAGCAAGCTTCAGACGGTTCTTATGTTTTGCCTGATAAATCAACTGGTGCATACGGTTCTGAATATTTTTATAACAAAGCTGGCACGCCGTTGCATAAACAATTAATGGAAGACGGTACAGAGTTTGGTTATGATCGTGCTTTAAATATAGGCGGTTTAAGGTTAAACCAAATTAATGAACAACGCTAAATGCTAAGATTAGAGGGTGACGCATTAAGAACGGCATGGCCCCAACTGCGATATATGATCGAGCAAGCACGAAACAAAAGCAAATGCACTGACGCATTTATTGTAGAAGACGTTTACCACCAGTGCATGATCAACGACACATTCTGTTATGTGGTTGGAGAAGGTGCAACGATACAAGGCGCCTTGTTTTTGCGTCCAGTAAACAACTTTGGTGAGATGGAATTACACGTGTGGTTAGCGTGTTTTAGAAGACCAGCATCATTGGCAAACCATGTGCAGTGGCTAGAAGAGTTAGCCAGATCAATCAAGGCGCAACGTATTACCTGTCATTCGCCAAGGGCGTTTGAGAAGTATTTAGAAGGAACAGAAGTAGTCAGCAAACGATTTGTAAAGGAGTTATTCTAATGAGTGGCGGCTCACAAACATCATCATCAACAGTAAAGCTTGATCCAAGGTTGCAAAGCCTTGTTGACAGCATTTTAGATTATACGCCAGCAATCATGGAAAGACCTTTTCCTAAATATGACTTGCCGCGCATTGCCAGCTTTACGCCTGATCAGTTACAGGGGTTTGATATGACAAGGGCAAACATTGGAACTTTCCAACCAGCTATGAACCAAAGCATCAATACGCTTGCACGATTTGCACAAGGGCCAAGAGTGCAGGGTACAAGTATGCAAAACGGCATGATTAATACCCAACGTGCCACAGGAATACCATTGCCTAAATTACCAATGCCAACTGCTTAGAGGTTTCAATGAGTAACCTAGATGTATTTGATCAGAATTTTCTAATAGATAATTTTGATGAGGCCGCATACTTGGCGCAAAACCAAGACGTGGCAAATGCTATAGCTGATCCAGATTCACCATTCTCTATGGCATCAAATGTTGATTATGACGGTGATGGCGTAATTACTGGCCTCGATCATTTCTTGCATCATGGAATGGCTGAAGGTAGAGCCGCGCCATTAATAGCGCAACCAGAGCCAACAGTTTCATACACGCCAACCGCGCCACAGCCTACATTTTCACCTGATCCTGTGCCTGTCAGTGAAACAATCCCAATGGCCCCACCGCCAATGGCGCCAATAAATTTAAACGTGGTCGAAGGTGCTGACTTAGCGGAAAACTATTTTAACCCTTATCAAAGTGAAGTAATTAACCAGTACATTAATACGTTTGGCGATGCGTTATCTAGAGCGCAGTTGTCTAATAACGCACTTGCTACAGCCGCTGGTGCATTTGGTGGTAGCGGTCAAGGTGTTGCAACGGCGCTAACAAATGAAGCCGCATTAAATACATTTGGTGATGATATTGCAAAGCTACTGCAACAGGGGTTTGACACTGCTAACACACTTGGCCTAGCTGATGCCAGCCAATATAACAATATGACAGGGCTGGGCGCACAATTACAGATGCAAGGCGCAAGAGCGTTGCCTGATGCCGCGCAGTCGCAACAGAATATGCAAAATACTGACGTGCAAAACCTGTTGAACATAGGCGGCGCACAGCAAAATCTAAGTCAACAAAGCTTAGACCTTGCTTATGACGATTTCATAAAGCAGTTCCAATACCCAATGGAGATGGTCAACTTTGGTGCTGGCCTTGCCTCTGGCGTACCTACAGGAACGACAACGATTGGCAAAACGCCAAGAGACATGGGCGGTAAAATGTCAGGTGCTGGAAGCTTAATGTCAGGAGCCGCAAAGTTAGCGCCTGTTGCGGGTGTAGGGAAATGTTGGGTGGCAAGAGAAGTTTATCAGGACGATAGATGGTTGCTGTTTAGGCAATGGCTAGAAA
>Ga0160422_10000562_pt1 | contig 22739 bp, 30 predicted proteins | sample Fk160mmetaG_FD_108192 | JGI IMG/M metagenome (GOLD analysis project Ga0160422, IMG submission 108192) | Marine microbial communities from the Central Pacific Ocean - Fk160115 60m metaG | ecosystem: Environmental > Aquatic > Marine > Oceanic > Photic zone | place: The Central Pacific Ocean...
ATAGAACTTGCGGCGGCAACAAACGTGACAGGGAACCTAGGAGTCACAGGCACACTGAACACGGCAGACGTTGCAACAACAGGTAACACAACAATATCAGGTTCATTGACAACAGGCACTTTCAACGTTGGTGACTTGAACATTGATTCATCTGGAAAATTCACAACAGACACAAACGGAAATATAGATTTCAATCCATCAGGAACGGGTGTTGTTGTCATAACTTCCGATGTGACTCATACAGGAACACAGACAACAGCAGGACAACTTAATGTTGATAACATAAGAATTGACGGCAATACGATATCATCAACAACTGGAAGTATCACACTATCTCCATTGGCAGGACAGAACCTTGTGTTGGGGGCGACGGGCAATGGTGTTGTGACTGCATCTGAGTTCCAGGCAACACTAGGTGAATTTACAACTCTGAGAACAGACACATTATCTAGTGACACTTCTAATGCTGACTTGACAATAGGCACACAGGGTACTGGAAAAATTGTATTAGATGTAGACACAATGAGAAGAACGGGTGATCTTGAACTCGATGTTTCGGGAAGTATATATCTAGATGCTGATAGCGGCACTATATTCATGCAGGATGGAACTGCTGGAACTTTTGGACAGTTGATAAGAGCAGGATCAAATGATTTAACAATAGCATCAGGCAGTACACAGGCATTGATATTCACTGGAGCCAATGCGGCATTCCAAGGAAATTTATCGGTAGCAGGCTCTTCAACGTTGGATGGTGTCACAATTACAGACAACTCTGTAAAAACAAACGCCTCAAACGCAGATTTACAGTTGGGCACTAACGGAACAGGTGTTATAGATATCCTGACTGCTACACAGTCAACGGTAGGATCGGCAGGAGGTGCTTCTGCGTTACCGGGACAGCCTACAGGATACATAAAAATCAAGATCGGTGGAACTTTAAGAGTCATACCGTTCTATGACGAATCGTAATAGCAGATAAAAAAATAATCCTTCGCAAAGGAAAATAATGAGGAAATATCACAACGACCGTAAAAGGTATAGGTCTCCAAAATCTGAGATAGCACGACTGCAAGAAGCGATCAAAAGAGAAAGAGATCCGATACTGCGTGAAGGCCTAAAACAGCACCTAGAACACTGGATTCGTACACAGAATAATAGTCGGTAATTGCCAATAAATACCCATGTAAGGAGTAAAGTAATGGCAACACCAGTGTGGACAACCACGGAAGGTAAATTAGCAACTATACAAGAGCAAGTAGCATATTCGCTACAACTCGACGCTACTCATGCCACGACTTACTCCGTGATAGCAGGAAGCCTACCTGTAGGAATGCAGGTCACATCCACAGGCTTACTAACAGGTACACCGGCTGAGGTTGCCAAAAGAACTCTTTACACCTTCGTCGTGCGAGCCACGGCCGGTACCGCTATCACAGACAGAACATTCAAGTTGGACGTGCAAGGTTCAGACTCTCCCACGTTCACAACAGCGGCAGGACAACTGCAACTGGACGATTCCACAAGTGTTGGACTTTTCTGGGTAATAGATGGCGCTAGTGTTCAACTTCAAATGCAGGCCACAGACTCGGACACAGCAACAGGCCAGAAATTGGTGTACGAGATAGTGCAAGGCTCTTTGCCACCTGGAATAACTCTTAGCAAAACAGGACTGATTTCAGGTATCGTCAGACTGACAGAAGATCAAAAGTTTGGAATAAGAGGAGGTTATGATGGCACAGGAACAGAAGACGAATGGAATGGTATATACGACAGGACAGTAACATCAAAAAGTATCAGCAAGAATTTTGATTTCATAGTAAGGGTATCAGATGGCACCAGTTTCGTTGAACAAAATAATTCTATTTTTGTATACACAGCAGACTTCTTCAGAGTTTCCAACTCAGCGGTAACGATAGACGCCACAGAGATCGACGGAACAGCATTAACCATGGACTTCAGTGGTAATAGGAGACCTGTATTCAGAACAGGATCTGACCTAGGAACATTCAGACACGACAACAATGTTGTTGTCAAAATAGACGTTGAAGATTTTGACCCATTACAGGCAGATCTAGAGTATTCTATTCAGTCGGGATCATTGCCTACAGGTCTTGCAATAGACATCACATCAGGAGAAATATATGGGACATTGGCGAGACAGTCTGCTGTGGAGGTAGACCACAATTTCACAGTAAGAGCCAAGAGGGTAATATCACCAGGCGTTGAAGTTTTCACTGACAAAGATTTCACAATGAAGGTTGTTGGTGAGATTGATGTTGGAATAGCATTCACGACCGCAACTGACCTAGGAACACTTAAAGCAGGTATACCAAGCCTTTTAAGTGTAGAAGCAAAGTCAGATGATGCCAACAGAGTTTTAACCTACAGTGTTACATCAGGAAGTTTACCAACCGGTATAACACTATCTCGACAAGGTAACTTCATAGGCGAAATAGATTCTAGTGATTTCACAGACTCTACTACCTCATACACATTCACGGTTACAGTCAGTGATCAATACCAGGCCGCGGCAACTTCTAAAGAATTCAATTTAAATGTTGAAATTCCATACAACTTCGTAGAATACGGAAACATGACTGGACATGCAACATCATTCATAGATCAAAACATATTCTACAGTGTGGCACAGGATCCTGCAATAAATGATTCAGCATATGTTTATAGATCAGAAGATCCAAATTTTGGAATTAAACTGAAACCAGAAATGCTTATGATGTCAGGACTGGAGGCACAAACTTTGACAACTTTCCAACAACAGATGGAACAAAATCATGCTCCTAAAACTTTGTATTTTGGAGAACTAAAAACTGCAATAGCCAAAGAAGGTACAACCACAAAATACGAAGTGGTTTATGTGGAAATAAAAGACAACATGGTCAACAGCAAAGGTGAATCAGTTTCTAGTTCTGTAAAACTACGAGATGCTGTTGCAAAACCTATGCTTGGTCCTAGGGCTTCTACAATGAATGCCACAACAGACCTAACAGATTATGAAATAACAACAGATGGTGGATTATCATTCAGTACGTCAGGATCCAAAGTCAGGTATGCAAATCAGTTGAGTGCGGATCTTGGCTTCATGGAAACACTTTATCCAAATGCTGTGGCCAACATGAGATCGAGAATGAAGTCCCTTGGACACAAGGAATGGGATTTTCTTCCATTATGGATGAAGACCACGCAGGCTGGAGATAAAGCACCACTCGGATTTGTGATGGCAGTGCCTATTTGTTATTGTAAACCAGGCACAGCAGGATTGGTAAAGAAAAGAATACAAGACAAGGCATTGAAGTTCAAGAATATTGCTTTTACTGTTGACAGATACACTGTAAGAAACAGCAAAATTACATCTAATCAATTCACAGGTGACGGCACTACTAAAACATTCCAACTTAACGAAATTGTTCACGAGCAAGACATCAAAGTTCTTGAAGGAAATCAAAGAGTTTTTGCAGGAAAAGGAGTTACTGCGGATAACAATGTGATTCCTAGTTATCTTACAGTCGACGGAACCCTTAGGTCAGCAGACCATGAGTTTGGAATCAAACTAACACATGACACAGCAAACAAAAAAACAACAATGACCTTTACCAAAGAAGCACCAGCACTGAACACAATTATCAAGGTGGAGAGATTGAACGATAAATATCTTAAATTTAGAGACAAAGGAATATTTTAATGGCAAGTAATATAGTACCAGGAAACATAGACGGGACTTATCCTAAAGCAGGACAGGACAACAGTTCACAAGGCATGAGAGATAACTTCTCAGCAATCAAGGACAACTTCACTCAGGCGGCAACAGAGATCACTGACCTTCAGGCAAACAAAGCCAGCCTAAATGCATCAAGTGATTTTACAAATAATGAAGTTTTACGTGCCAGATTAAAAAATGTATCAGAGATAGTTTACTCACATGGATCTGTGGGCAGTGGATCAATAACTCTTAACCATGCCAACGGTCATTATCAGACCGCGACAGTTACAGCAGACACCACTTTTGCATTCACAAACTTTCCATCAACTGGTTCATTGGGTAGAATCATATTAGATATAACGGTATCAGTAGGTGCGACAAATCTAGTTTTTCCAACCGCAGTAATCAAAGCAGACAACGTCAACGGAAGTGATGGGACTTCAGACACCATCCAACCAGGATTGGGACGTTTCATGTTTGAGTTCATGTCACCAGACGGCGGAACAACAGTGCTTATGCATCAACTAGGTAAACAGTACGTCTAACATTTAAAGGAGGCCCATGTACTTCCATCCATTACAAGAAGAGATAGGCAACATGAGTGAGGAGGATATCTCGAAAAGAATTAAAGAACTCACAAGGAAAGTTGCTATCGCGAGACGTGGTCGCAATCCTGAGATGTTGGCCAACCTGCAGATGGCTCTTAACACTTACCGTGATGCAATCAGACAAAGAAGAATTGAGGAATGGCACAAGAACAACAAGAAGTTAAGAAATGAGCCAGATATCGGAGACCTTATCAACATTGACTAGTAAGTATTGTTGATGTCAAACACTTTTTCTTGGAAAACAAAATTTAAATCAATAATCATAGTTGATGGAGAATTGTTCTCAAACGAATACAAATTAAATGTATCGCTGACTCCTCACACACCAAACTTAAAAGAGCAGACACAATACTTTGAAAGATTAAAAAATCTTTTTGAACAGGTTTTCGCCAACACAATTACCACGTGGAGAGATGAGCCTCTCTATAATATTTTAAAAGAATCAACCAATAACAGATTCATTGAATTACCAAAGCCCCCATATGACCAAATCATGGCCGCAGTATGTTTCTGCAAGGCCAACAGCATCTTGGAGAGTAACATTACCATTAACAACATATCACTGAGCTCATGGCAAGGCGACGGTATTACCTATACGGTTGACAAAGACAGCAAAGAGCTTATACTTTTAGATAGACCGGACTGGTTTTCGGAGAAATATAACACATTTGACCCATGGTGGTTGAGACCCGACACGGCAACATATGATGAAGAACTCGACAAAGGCATTTACACTGGACATTTTAGTTGGAACGATCAAAAGATTCCAGTTGACAAGAAGCACGAGTATCATGCTAAAGTGTTTGAGTTCCAACCAAAGGTTTTAGATGGCGGCAAAAACAAAGATAAATGATCACGGCGATGTTATATTCACAGAACAAGAAGCAATAGACTTAATTTACACGAATCCAGACTTTGACATTTCTAAACTGTTCTTCGAAAACACTGAACAGTACAACGACGCCATAAAACAGATAGGTGCAGATTTTACGCCAATCAAGACAGCACCCAAAAGGATTACTCCAGCAGAATTTGACAGAATAAATATTGGTAATTGGCACATGCCTGAGAAATACTATCAAATAAATGTGTTGGAATGGTTACTGGACAAGTGTCAAAACGACGAGGAGAAGATGAGAGTGCAGACAGAATACGACCTATTCGAAAAGAAAAAATTTGTTAAAGTATTACAATTCTTGATTTACTTTGTGGACACACTGAGGGCAAACAACATAGTTTGGGGAGTCGGAAGAGGTTCAAGTGTGGCTAGTTTTTGTCTGTTCCTGATAGGAGTACACAAAATCAATCCAATGTTGTACAACTTGGACATCAAAGAATTCCTAAGATGAAGATTTCTATAGAAAGCACGTCCCCCATAAATGAAAATTACTTGGTTGACCTCACAGGCAACAGAATAGGTTTCAAACTAGATGAAAATTTCAGTCTAGAACAGGGGTGGTATGAGTTGAATTTACCTTACACCGGACACAAAACAGAGATAAAGGATGTAAAAATAAATGATGAAAGCATCGTAGAAACTCTATGGGCCGGACACTACGTCGACGGCGGAGGCAACAGGCACCAACCTGCGGCGGCCATGTGGGACGACGGTGGCGTCATGAAGGTATGGATACACACCAACCTTGGAGTTATGTTTGATCGACTATTCACAGAGATCGACGGTGGAGATTTTGGAGAAAACCTATCGCAAAAATATTTGTTCACAGTGGACAGGCCCTGTGCGTTTAACAAAACTTTTCCAGAAAGCATTAAAAGTTATTTTGCACACGGAGATGGACCACATTGGTGGAAAAAAAGCACAGACTACACTCCATACGAAATACTAGACATAGACACTCCACCGGTTGAAGAGATTCTAGCAGAAATGGATAAAATTAGTGTGCGTGAAATAAAAGGAGCATTCAAGGGTGTAATGGACATCAAAACCAACTCACCAGGCAAGTCTGATCTTCCTTTTCTTGAAGTGGATTGGGCCGCGGTACCTAGAATGAAAGAATTATTGATAGACAAAGTTGGCTACAAAAACATCTTAAGCATAAATCTACAGACCCTGTATCCACATAAAAATTTGATGCTACACAGAGATGACCATTACAAAAGAGAAAAATATCCAATCATACGTGGATGTAAAAAATTTTATTGGCCATTGACCGGCGATCTAACAAACAACTACTTCAAACTTGGTAAAGCAGGTGTTTTGCCATTCAAGGACAGACCATATTTGATAAACACTCTCGAACACACGCACACGGCAGTTAATGACAGTGACCTGCCTAGAAGTGTGTTGATTGTGTACGGAGACCTCCCTGGTGAAATTTTAGGACCAGGCGATAATCGTGATGATAAGTAAAGTATAATAGGAGCATATAATGGTAGCAAGAGCACCCAGAAAAAGAATGTACAGAACCATGCAGGGACGTATGGTAGATATAGAAAAACTTAGAGCGGCCAACGAGTCAGTGCAGGCAGTTGGCAACATGAATGTTAATGCTAGGGGTGATGTGTTAGGACCAGGTGGGGTAATTGTAACTCCCAAGTCAGAAGTAATAAAAAAATACTACGAACAACCAAAAGGCATGGTCGACGATACACCAGTCAAAGGCAAACCAGCACCAGCACCTAGGACTGAACCAAAGAAAACTGTTCAGAAGATGACACCGGTGGCAAGTAAGCCTGCTCCACAGAAAGTGGTTGCACCTACGCCAAAGGTTGAAGCAAAACCGTTAGAAACTTTCAAACCAAAAGCGGAGAGCACTGCCAAAAAAGGCATAGACGCGGCTCTTGACGGCATAGAATAAATCACGTATAATACTTCTATATGGGACAGATAGAAGACTTACAAGCAAAAGGTTTTGGATCACATGGTGGTAAACAGTACACCGTTGACAATGACATAACGCCTCTCAAAAAAAGAGTGCTAGTATCAGATATGCACTTCGGAGAACGTACGACCAAAGGTGGAATTATCATGATGGATGATGATGGATCTGCAGATGGGATTCACCCTCGTTGGGCAAAGGTATATGCCATAGGCAACAAACAGGAAGATGTCAAGGTGGGACAATGGGTTATGGTCGCACATGGAAGATGGTCGCGAGCATTCAAGGTCAAGAAAGAAGGAGTTGAACTTGAAGTGAGGATGATCGACGAGAATGATATCCTACTAGTATCAGACACCGAACCAGAATTCAACACCAAACAAGCAGGATACATCAACACTGGTGGTATGAGACAGATGACATCTCTACCAGGAAATGACTAAAGCACCAATTAAACTGCTCATAACAACTGTGCCATGGTGTGTAACCGAATCTCCATTAATGGCTCCTGCCCTTTTAAAATCAATGTGTGTGCAAAAGGGCATAGACACTGTGGCCACTGACACAAATATTTTGTTTCTAAACTTTGTAGAAAAAAATTTTGACGCACAGAAAATTTCAGAACTACAAGAATTTTTTTATCATGATACTCCAAACCCTGACATAAAATCTGTAACAAAAGTAATAAACTTCATGGTGGATTCAATGTTAGCACATAGGCCTACTCATATTGCTCTTTCATTGTTCACATACACCAGCCAGGTTGCATGTGAATGGCTTTGTTTTCAATTGCGTAAGAAAGCACCTGACATCAAACTGATTATAGGTGGTCCGGGGGTATTCAACACACTAAGATCAGAAACAAATTTTGGTGAAAAACTTTTAGAACAAAAGCAGATAGATTACTACATTAAGGGCGACGGTGACCTAAGTCTGCCAGAACTTGTATTGAAAGATGAAAAAATCACAGGTGTAAATGAAACGACATGGCAACAATTAGACGACCTTAACGGACAGCCTTTTCCTGATTATTCGGACTATGATTGGTCACTTTACAAAAATAAAAGTGTCGGTGTAGTGGGATCCAGAGGATGTGTAAGACATTGTACATTTTGTGACATACACGAACACTGGAAAAAATATCAATGGCGTAGCGGTGAAGATATTTTCAGAGAATTAATCTGGCACAATACTAACAGTGGTGTTACAAAATTCAAGTTTCAAGACAGCCTTATAAATGGAAACCAGTTAGAATTTAGGAAATTAATGAAACTACTTGCAAAACACAATGATGACAATCCTCAAAACAAAATAACATGGTCGTCTTTTTTCATTTTTAGACCGCAAAAGCAAATGCCAGAGCAGGACTGGATAGATATATCAAAATCTGCAGAGTTACTCACTGTAGGAATCGAATCCCTGAACCAGGATGTTCGTTTCCATATGGGTAAAAAGTTCACCAACAAGGACATGCACTACTGCTTTGATATGTGTATGAAATATAATATTAAAGTACATATGCTTTTGATTGTGGGTTACGTGCTGGACAACGAACAGACACACAAAGAGACAATGGATTGGTTCGGTGAATATAAACATTACCAAGATATTATAATTGGAGTCAGTTTCGGTGGCACACTAGGAGTTCTGCCAGGCACTGAAATCTTCAGGAGGCAAGAAGAACTGGGCATAGAACTCAAGGACAAGCAATTTGACCATCAATGGAGCATACAAAAAACTGGCAACACGCCACAGGTAAGACTGAGATGGAGTAGAGAACAGACCGAGGCGTGTGCAAATGCAGGATTCAAAATAATGTCATCAATGGACAATCACCTTTTGATGGAAACAATGATGAAATGATCAAAATTAAACTTATTATAGAGGCCGGCGAATCCAATGGTGTACTGAATTTGTTGATCACAGACAACAAAAAAACTATTGAGCTGAAACCAAAAATTAAAAGTGGTTTAAATGAAATAGATTTCAAATTAGAGACACCTAATGTTTTAATTTTCGAAGTCTCTGGAAAAACCCCACGAGATACAGTAATAGATAAAGCATCAAACAAAATTTTACGAGACAAATATTTGAAAGTTCTCGGCTTCCACATAGATGACAAGCCACTCGATACACACAAAGTACAACAGATGTTTGTTCTAGATTCGGAAAAGAATGGTAAAATACAGTCCTCGTACTGGGGTTTCAACGGCACAGTGGCTTTTGAACTAACACACAAAGATTCACTTGCCCTACACCTTGCTAATAAACTATAATTGTATTTGACATGAAATCAATTAAATTAAAAAGAATCTACGTTCCGATAGATAAACTTGTCACAATGGCAGAACTGGGCCTTGGTGCTGTGCGTCCGCTGAACAAAGAAAAAAGAGGATGGATAAAGAAATTAGTTAAACAACCAGAACCTTTCGATCCCATACTGGTCACACCCATCAAAGATAGTGGGTATTATCTCTTGACAGATGGATGGCACAGGGTACAGGCCGCAAAGGCAATGAAAGAAAAAGAGATTGAAGCACTGCCATTACCAGCAGACATAGGAATGAGCATGGCAAAAGCAAATAAAATTTTACGTGACATTGACAGAGAGTACGGATTCAAACTGAAGTGCAGTGACATAATCGGTCAATGGGCCTTCTATAAAGATTGACAAATTATACTTTTCTGTTAAAATTAAAGTATGGTACAACGTTTTGGTTTTTGTTGCAAATGGCTTAATTCTGAGAAAGAGTTCGGCGGCATGAAAGTAAACGCCAAGGACCGAGAGCTCAACGGAAGATCCACAACAATGCGTTGGCTTCGTGAACACAAGGACGAAGCGGAACAAAGACAATGGGACATCATGAACCACAACGCCACAGCGGCACGTAGATTGCTAGAACGTGTTGGCACACTTCCCCCTGAACGTAGGATGGTGCGTCTAGGTAGTGAGATGTTGCAAGGATACACAGAGAAGGATTGGAAGTCTTGGTGGCAACAACCACACATTCAAGATCACTGTGAAAAATTATTTGCCCCCGTTGGTGAGATGTCAAGAAGACTTGGTGTCAAAGTAAGTTTCCACCCAGGACAATTCTGTGTGCTGTCAAGTATTACTCCGGATATCGTTGAACGAAGCATAGAAGAATTCGAATACCATGCAGACATGGCACGTTGGATGGGTTTCGGCAAGTCATTCCAAGACGGTTGTAAGATCAATGTGCATATATCAGGCAAACAAGGACCTGATGGCATCCGTAAGGCCTTGCCTAGATTATCTCAAGAAGCACGTAACTTGATAACGATCGAGAATGACGAAATGGGTTGGGGATTGGATGCCAGTTTAGAATTGGAAAAGGACCTTGCGTTGGTGTTGGACATACATCATCATTGGATACGTGATGAAGAATACATCGAACCAAACGATGATAGAGTCAAACGTGTGATAGATTCGTGGCGTGGACAACGTCCTACCATGCACTATTCGTATTCAAGAGATGAGCACCTGGCAGTTGCTAACCTTGGCGACAAGACACATACAGAAATGCATGACATCAAGATGTTGCTGGAACGTGGTTGCAAAAAACAAAAACTTAGAGCACACTCAGATCTATTACCAAACAGAAAGGTAAATGACTGGGCATTGTCCTTCTCTGAAAACTTCGACATACAGACCGAGGCCAAAGGTAAAAACATGGCACAAGAACAATTATATAGACAATGGGTGGAAAATACTGTAATATAGTGCAATGGCAAAAGATAAAGAAATCAAAAAATTACAGGATAAGATTGATAAGTTGCAAAAAACAGTTGAAGATCTAAATATTAAATTAAGCAAACATATTAAATTTATTGACTGCACTTACGAAGGTTTAAAAAATCCCATAGAGGCGGCAAGGAAATGGTTACGTAAATGACAGAGTTTACACAAGGCATACAAGGTGCATTGAAGAGACTTGTGGCAGGATCAAGTGTTGGCCTGGCACTTATATACACTTTGGGTCATGTTGTAATTGCCATGACTGTTGTAAGTGTAATGACTGGAGCAAGTTTGTGGGAGGCAGGCGCAGTTGCCTTGATCGAGCCTAGTATAAACGGTTTATGGTTCTATGTGCTACACAAAACATACAAAAAAATCAAAGGTTACAAATAATGAAAAAGTTGTTTCTCTTTATTGAACGTATTCCATTATTACACGCACCAGGATATTTCCTTGCAATAGTTGGTGCAATCCTGTTAGTATTAACATTTGTATTATGAAAGACCTTTGGGTAGAAAAGTATAGACCAAAAACATTGAAAGAGTATGTTGTGCGAGACGAAGCACAACGTGGTCAAATACAGACATGGATCGACGACAAGGCGATTCCGCATCTGTTATTGAGCGGTGCTCCGGGTGTGGGTAAGACTACACTGGCAAAAGTGCTGTTCCAGGAACTGGAAGTAAGCAGTTATGATATACTAGAGATAAATGCTTCAAGAGAAAATTCAGTAGACACAGTCAGAGAAAAAATTAATTCATTTGTACAGATCATGCCATTTGGTGCATACAAATATGTGTTGCTGGATGAGGCAGATTACATGAGTCCAAATGGGCAGGCGGCGTTGCGTGGTGTGATGGAGATGTATCACACATCAGCAAGATTCATATTGACCTGCAACTATCCCAACAGGGTCATTCCAGCACTGCACAGCAGGTGCCAAGGATTCCACATGGAAACAATTGACAAGAACGAATTCACGGCAAGGACAGCAGAAATACTGATTGCTGAACAGATTGAACCAGACATCGAAGTGCTAGACACTTATGTTAAAGCGTCATATCCTGACCTTAGAAAATGCATCAACATGATACAACAGAACTGTAGGAACGGCAAACTGATGCCGCCGCAATCTGGAGACTCCGGACAACAGGACTACAGGTTGCAGATGGTCGATCTTTTCAAAAAAGGAAAAATACAAGAAGCAAGGAAACTTGTATGTGCCCAGGCAAGACCAGAGGAGTGCGAGGAGATATACAGATGGCTGTATGACAACTTGGATATCATATCCAAAGACGAGGACGCACAGGATAAGGCTGTTCTCATAATCAAGCAAGGCTTGGTTGACCACTCTTTTGTAGCGGATCCTGAGATAAACCTAGCAAGTGTCATGATAAAACTTGCAAGGCTTTCTGACAGCAAATAAATAGCATTATGTCATTACAAGGTATTGAAACCACAGTATTAGATCTCGATTGGGACAAAATTAGCGAAATTACGAAAAAAATTAAACCTAAAGAATTTTATGTAGAAGAAGCATTCTTCTTCCCAACTGATCGTAATAGGACTGAGGACAAGAGTACTGCCTTGTACGCCAAAAAAACTGGAATAACCCAATGGCACAGTAAAGACTATCCAGAAGTCAAAGAATGTGTACCAAAAAAATACTTTGACAAATTTGGAATAGAATACTCTAACGCAGTGGTCAAAATTAATTCTATGAAACCTGGAATGTTTTCACATCCACACATAGACAGGTACAACGGATTCAAACAAAAGGCAAACCCGGATAAAAAAATTAAAAAAGTAAGGAGAGTATGGGTCTGTGTTACAAGTCATCTTGGACACGCATTCTTTTTAGATAAAGATAGAGTCGCATACGGCTTGCCTAGAGGAACAGCGTTCTTGTGGCATGGTTCAACAATGCACTCAGGTTGTAATGCAGGTTTAGTAGATAGATATTGGATGTCATTCGAGGGAGAACCAGTAGAGGAAAAAAGTAATTCGAATGGGAAAGAAACACAATAAAAAAAGATTTTTCTGTGTAAAATACATTATCAAACCAGATAAGAAGTTTGATGAATTTGTTGAACTGTCAAAGAAACAGATCGGTCCAGGCAAAGCACAAGAATATACGGTTATATTAGACCTTATAAACAAACAGATCTTGAAGAATGATCTGCCAGGAATTCCTATCGCACAGAGAGATGAAATTCCCTACGAAAGGATCGAACAGCACTACCGTCAGTGGTACGCCGAAGCGATGGACCAGTTTATCAAATAGCCCTACTGTACAAACGTCTAAGGAATGCTGTCTGCCTTGCTTTGAATAGTTTCCTTAAAACTCTACGTCTCCTCCTGTCCTTCTGTTTTCGTATTTTCAGCCAATTTTGATTCAGGATGTACAACTTCGCTCTCTTGTCGTATACCCGTTGTTTCCTCATTAGTTTCCATAGTTTCCTCTGGAATAAAGGTCGCATTTGTAGGCTTTTGTAGATTAACATATGATTCCTCGTAGGTTGTGTTGTAGTGTGATTTGATGTGTCTATGTTGTCGACTCATGTACAAATACTTACGATGAAAATACCAAATAAACTATGCATATTTTACAACTCAGATCTTTAAGATAAATAAGAATTACTATGCATGATGTATTAGACATAATCAAAAACGTACAATCGCTATATGCAGTGGGTCCTACCCTGTCAATCTTAAAGGATTTTGAAAGGGTTCTGGACGAGCTCGATGTGTATGTTTTCGCCAACTGGGAGGACGGAGAGCTTCTGTCAGGTCCTGTTGATTCTAGACATTTTGTGACTTGTTCGTTCATGTGGCCCGCAGACAAGATGCCAGATCCTTCAGGTGGAAAGAGATTGCTTGACAAAGGCTGTAAGGTAACTTACAAGAGAGACGAGTTATTGAAACCAAGGAAGATTAAAACTCCCAACGATTACAGGCCTGGCACAACAAAAGGAAAGATCGACGCCCATGACATTTGGGTGGTGGAGATCAAGATGCCAAAAGAATTGATTGGCAATTTCAAACACGGTAAAGATGAAATAGAAAGAGATGAAGCATCAGTCGCCGTAGGAGACATGAATTCAAATGATATTAGTTAATGAAGGCCTAAAAGCCGGAGACCTAGAAGGAGTCATCTCAAACAGATTCTCTGTTGACCAGTTCAAATCTAAAATGGGCGATGACAAGAACATCATGGTCCTAGCATTCAGCGTTGAAGGACAGGCGCCTGCAAAGGACTTAGAACGTTTTGCGGAAACCGGATACAAAGAAGTATTAGACGCAGATGCCACACCAGGAACACTCGAAGATGGTAAACACAGGGTATTTGTTGAATTTGCGAGAGTTGAAAATGTTGACCAACACATTAGAAAATTTTTAGATGATCTCAAAAAACTAACAAACATTGAAAAATTTGAATTCACGTATCACAAAAGAACAGTGCCATTTGAAGCATCAGCAAAAAATCTAGCAGATGTACTGCCTAGAACACCCGAGGCATACAACCAAAAAATTAATGCACTTAGACTGGGTGAAGTGAAAGATTTCTTTGACAGGTTCCAAATGATGGAATTCAAATTGGACAACAACCGAGTCACTGTGAAAAAAGAAAACGCAGATGCATTAAATTTCGAACTACATGCTTTCGGAGAGACCAATCTGGTAATGAATGAACTAAAGGCCTTCAAACTTGATGAGACTGCAATGAGCGAATGCTTGTTCTTAACCAAGTATTTCGGACCTTACAATATTACCAAAACAACAGAAGACAGATTCATTTTCAGCAAGGATGGACACTCGGTGTTGTTAAGTAAGAGTGGATGGTAAGATTAAGTAAAAATTTCACGTTGCAAGAATTTATAAAAAGTCAGACTGCGATCAGGCAGGGTTTAGACAACACTCCCAGTCCTATACATCTACAAAATGCCAAAATGCTTTTTGCACACGTGGTGCAACCAGTGAGAGATAAATTTGGAGTAACTGTTATTAATTCAGGATACAGGGGACCAGCCCTCAACGAAGCGGTTGGTGGATCAACCAAGTCACAACACTGCAAAGGTGAAGCGGTAGATATAGAATGTCCTGGAACTCCAAACTATGATGTTGCCAATTGGATCAAAGACAACACTGAGTTTGACCAGTTGATATTGGAATTCTACACACCTGGTATACCAGACTCTGGTTGGGTACACGTTTCTTACAAACACGACGCAAATAGGAAACATGTCCTCACAGCAATGAAAGAGAATGGAAAAACTGTTTATAAGCCAGGTCTTATCCAATAAATACGTATATTATGTTTAGTTCAATAAGAATGGTTATAACCATATTGCTCATCACAGGTATCGCGGGTGCGGGTATGTACGTGATGAAACTGAGAGCGGACAACGCCACGCTGAAGGCAAATCAAATAAAACTTGAAACAGCCGTGGCCGAACAGAATAAAGTTCTCGAACAGCAGAAAGCAGACTTCGAGGCCATAATGGAAAGCAATAAAAAACTGAATGTGTTGATAAACACGTTTAAAAAAGACCTAGAAGATCTAGACCAGCGTTTCACAAAGAAGAACAGAGACATAGGAAAACTTTCAATCAAGAGAACAGAGGCAATGGAAAGAATTATAAACAAGGGTGGCAAGAATGCGGCGAGGTGCATAGAACTGGCATCGGGAGCCGAACACACCGAAGAAGAATTGAAAGCAACTTTAAAATCACAAATCAACCCAGAGTGCCCAGCACTGGCAAATCCGAATTATGTACACCATGAATAAGATCATACAATGGCACAAAAATTGGTGCGAGAAATGGAGACAGGCAATGAAGATGTCTCACTATGGCACTTACTGGGTTTCATTCTTCAAAGGCGTCATTCTGGTCCTATTGATTCTGGCACTTACAGGATGTAGTATAGGTGGCGAAAAGAAAATTAAAATTTTCTCTGTTGAAAAACCAAGAGAGAAGTTGAATTATGAAATGCCTACACCGTTGCAGATGGAAGAGATCAAATGGATCATAATCACTTCTGCAAACGCGGATGAAGTTTTCAAAAGGCTAGAGGATGCCGGCATAGACCCCGTACTGTTCGGAATCACGGACAAGGACTTCCAAGTACTTGCTAGGAACTTCGCACAGATCAGACAGAAACTGCAAGAGACCAACAACTTGCTAGAAGAGTACAAGAAGTATTACGAAGACTCTGGTAATAATCAATAAATACTACTATTATGAAAATCAGTGATTCGACATCTATTTCCATGCCAATGCGAAATCTTATTTCAATCGTGGCCGCAGTAGCGGTTGGAGTTTGGGCATACTTTGGCGTGATTGAAAGATTAAACAAACTTGAAACACAATCGGTCCTGCTAGAAAAAGACATGACAGCAGAGGACGAAAGACTGCACAACGAAGTGACAAAAAACACAGACTTCAGAATAAGATATCCGAGAGGTGAGTTAGGTCAAAGTTCGCAGGACATAGAACAGTTCATGTTGATTGAAGACCTATACAAGTCCGTTGAAAGGATGCAGAAGCATCTTGATGACATGGCCAACAACAAGGTCAACATAGAGTTCCTTAAAGAGCAGATGGAAAAAGCACAAGAATCAATCGAAAAATTAAAAGACGCTGACAGAGAGATCGTCTACAAGAACGGAAACTAATGATAGAGACAGTGGTAGCCTTATTGATGTTCGTAAATGGCGAGATCAAAGAACACAGAATCCAAGACAGCATGGCACTTTGTTTGCGAGGCAAACGTACAGCAGAAAGAAATTATAGTCCAAATGTAAAGTATCAATGTTGGAAAGGCAAAGGTAAGATCGAAATATACATGGGCGAAAAATCAATTAAAGCAATTATATTGGAATAGCATGTGGACCTATAGAGCAAAAGTGATCAGAGTCGTTGACGGTGACACAGTAGATGTTGACATCGATCTAGGCTTTGGTATCTGGCAGAAGAACGAACGTGTGAGGATCATGGGCATAGACACTCCCGAATCGAGAACAAGAGACAAAATTGAGAAGAAGTTTGGGTTGGCCAGTAAGGCAATGTTAAAAAGAGTACTCGGCAAAAACACAGTTTTGAAAACAACCATCAATAAAAAAGGGGTCGACATGAAGGGTAAGTTTGGTAGAGTTCTTGGAGACTTTTTGTACAAGGGAAAACCTGTGTCAAAACTAATGTGTCGCGAGGGTTTCGCAGTGCCTTACTTTGGTGGCAACAAGGCAAAACTTAAAGCCAAACACATGGCAAATAGAAGGAAATTAGTAAAAGCAGGTACTGTCCAAGGCGACATTGAATAAATACGTATATTATTAATTAGAGGGAAAAAATTATGGAATTTATTTTATCATTAGCAATGAAATTTTGGCAGTGGACACTTTTAATTGCTGTTGTGATCATAGCCGCAGTGATAAACTTCACAGACAAAAGAGCAAAAACAAAAATGAAATTCAATTTCAAGGGAATGCCTAAGTTACAACCTGTGCCTATTCCAACAAAAGGAAAAGGTTTTTGGGGTGGTGTAATATGTTGGCTATTGGCAACAAGGAATTGGATATTGACTGATGATTGGAAGTACAACATCGATGGCACAGAATACGTGATACCAAAAGGTTTCCAATTTGACGGTGCAAGTATTCCGAAGTTTCTGAGAACTTTCTTTTCACCGGTTGGTGTATTACTGATAGGTGGACTGGTTCATGACTATGCCTACAAGTATAAAACATTGTTGAAAGTAAACAAGAAGGAAACAATGGGTGAAATCACGCAGAAGAGAGCAGATGAAATATTCAGAGACATAAACATCATAGTGAATGGATTCTACACTATGAACAGACTTGCTTATTGGTCATTGAGAATAGGTGGTTTTGTTGCCTGGAATGGTCACAGAAAAAGAAACGCAAAAATAGAAGGTGTAAAATAATGGCTGAATTAAACGAAGATAAATTGGTGGTGCCGGCAGATAAGTCTACTGCTAACAAAAAAGTTAAAGTGGAATTAGAAGTTGATACATCAGCAAAAGACCTAGGCCCGAACCCATACGCAAGATTGATTCATCTTGCCAGAGCAATAGACAGTTGGAGAATATTTCCAAGAATATTCATCACGACGTACATTGTTCTTTTATACAAGTGTGTAATATGGTACATGGACTTACCAAATCCTACACTGGAACAATCAGGACTTATATCGATTGTGGTTGGTGCAGGTGCGGCCTGGTTCGGACTTTATACAGGATCAAGTAGGAAGTCAAAATAATTACCACGCATTGACAGATCACCAATCTGTTATACAATATACTAAATGAAAAATTATTACGACATACTCGGTGTATCTGAGGATGCCTCCAATGAACAAATTAAAAGGGCATTCAAGGAGATAGCAAAAAAAGAACACCCAGACAGGGGTGGAAATGAGGCAAGATTCAAAGAAGCCAATGAAGCATACGACACTTTAAAGAGTACTCAGAAAAGACACGAGTACGACCAGTTGCGTAAGTTTGGCGGTGGACACGGTGGACAGCATCCATTTTTCAATGAGGATATTTTTGGAGATTTCTTTTCAGGCTTCGGTGGTGGGAACATCTTCACGGAGGGCACCTTCAACTTCACACAAGGTCCAGGCACACGAACCAGAACTTTTCGATCAGCGCCTCGAGGAAATAAGAATGTTCAAGTGAGAATGGCTATCTCAATCAAAGAAGCGATGACAGATGATGAGAAGACAATAAACTACAAACTGCCTAGCGGCAGAGAAGAGTTTGCCACTGTCAAAATACCTGCAGGAGTCCAACACGGAGTAACTTTCAAATTTACAGGCATGGGAGATGATTCAATCAAGAACATGCCCCGGGGAGATTTAATGGTTGTTATGAGTGTCCTAGATTCTGATGGCTATACACGTAAAGGGAATGATCTCTACACCGATAAAACCATCGACTGTTTTCAAGCAGTGAGAGGGCATGAATTAAACTTAAAAACTCTCGAAGATAAGATTATCAAGGTCAAAGTACCTGCAGGCACACAACCAGGAACACTGTTGTCAGTGAAAGGTCAAGGAATGCCTGTGCATAAAACATTAAATATTCGTGGTAACCTGTATGTGAAGATACACGTATTAATACCACAACTGTCAACAAGTGATTTGAAGAAAATAAAAGACCTATGATACAAATATTTCAATATCCACACCAAACATTGACACAGGTCAGCACTATATGGAGCAAAGACGATTCCATAGAAGGTTATGATGACATACAGAAGTTCGAACACGATTATATCAAATTGATGTTAGACGAAAAGGGCATGGGCCTTGCCGCAAACCAAATTGGCATTACCAAAAGATTTTTTGCAATCGGGCACGAAACATTTGACACATTTAAGAAACATGTTATAATTTGGAATCCAAAGGTGATAAATTTTAGTAAAGAAAAAGTTATCGACATAGAAGGATGTTTAAGTTTTAAAGGAATATGGTTGAAGGTGGAAAGGCCAAAGACAGTAGAAGTAGAATATGAAACAACAAAAGGAACAAAACAAACAGCAAGGCTCGACGGAATGGAATCCAAGTGTTTCCAGCATGAATGCGATCACCTTGAAGGTATTACGTTTAATAAACGAGTTAGTAAATTGCGATGGCAAATGGCAAACAAAAAGTAAAACGCCCAAAGGAAACTAAATTATGGAAAGTTCTATCAGGCACGTACAAAAGGCAAACACCAGAGCAAAAAGCAGTGGAGAGATTGATATGTGCAATACAACAGGAATTGGAATGGGACGACAGAGACCTAGCGACTTTTACAAAAATACAACACGGATATTTGGATTGGAGTGGAAATGTTAGAAGCAAACGAAGGACTAGAAAACATCTTCGAAAACGCGGTTAAAGAAGCCGAGAAGAGAAGACACGAGTACGTTACGATAGAACACGTGCTATTAGCACTTATAAAAGATCAGGCAATAGGTACGGTGTTGCACGACTTTAAAATAAACGTGAGTCTTATGATCAAGGATGTTGAAGACTACCTCGACACCAAATGCAATGATATAATCGCAAAAGGCAAAGAACCGATGACTCCTAGAAAGACTGCTTCTTTGGAAAGACTGATGAACAGAGCATTTACTCAAGCACTATTCCAAGGCAGACAAGACGTGACCTCGGTTGATATATTGATTAGCATATACGCAGAAAAGAAGAGTTACGCGGCGTTCTTCTTGAAGAAACACCAAGTAAGTAAGCAAGACTTGATAGATCTTGTTTCGACGGAGACTATCCTCGATGAGGGAATGGCACAAATGGCAGGAGGTCAGCCTGGACCGGAACAGAAACTTAGACCCAATCAGGCAGACAGAATACTTAAAAGTTATTGTGAAAACCTAAATCAAAAATATTTTGATAAAAAGATCGATCCTGTGATAGGTAGGGATCAAGAAACAGAAGATTTAAAACAGATACTTGCAAGAAGAAATAAGAACAATGTACTAATAGTGGGTGATCCGGGTGTTGGTAAGACAGCAGTTGTTGAAGGACTTGCTAGAAGGATAGCCAAAAACAAAGGCGACATTCCCGAATATCTCAAGGACCATATTGTATGGAGCCTGGATGTTAACAGTTTGATTGCTGGTAGTAAGTTCAGAGGTGACTTCGAGGAGAGATTAAAGTTGATTGTGAACGCCTTAGATCAAAAAGGCAAGTCAATCTTGTTTATTGATGAAGCACACATGATAGTTGGTGCCGGAGCAACAGGCCAAGGTAATAGCATGGACATGGCGAATATGCTTAAACCCGCACTGTTGAAAGGAACTATCAAGGTGGTTGCTTCTACAACTTGGGAAGAGTACAGGAAGTATTTCGAAAAAGACAGAGCACTTATGAGAAGATTTCAAAGGTTACAGGTTGGTGAGCCTTCTAAAGAGACAGCGGTCAAGATACTCAAAGGTGTGAAACAGTACTATGAAAAATTCCATAACTGTACAATCACAGATGAAGCCTGTGAGGACGCAGTAGACTATTCAACAAAATTCATCGCTGACAAGAAATTGCCTGACAAAGCGATAGATGTCATAGATGTTGCCTGTGCAAGATTAAGACTCAAAGGCATCAAAGATGGAAAAATTGATCATGAAGAGATAATACACGAAATATCGCAGATGACAGGCATAAGCATTGAGCAGTTGTCACAGAAACAGGCAAGTAATTTGAAAACACTCGATGAGAAAATGAAATTACAAGTGTTTGGACAGGACAAGGCAATTAGCACTATCACAGACAAAATATTGGTTGCGAGAGCAGGACTAAAGAGTTTGACCAAACCTGTTGGATCTTTCCTGTTCCTAGGACCTACAGGTTGTGGTAAGACTGAGACTGCAAGGCAATTGGCTAAAACACTAGGTGTTGAATTAATAAGATTTGATATGTCGGAGTACCAAGAGAAACATTCAATTGCAAAACTGATTGGATCACCTCCAGGTTATGTGGGATATGAGGATTCAAACATGGGTGGTGGTATGTTTATAAATGAAGTAGAAAAGAACCCACACGCAGTTGTTTTATTTGACGAAATCGAGAAAGCACATCGAGATGTATCCAATATGTTGTTACAGGTAATGGATTATGGTACAGTTACAGGTTCCAATGGTAAGAAAGCAGACTGCAGAAACATCACATTGATTATGACTTCAAATCTAGGTGCAGAAGCAATGGAGAGAAACAACATAGGATTTGGACCTAGTGAACGAACTGGTGAAGATGACGTCGCACTAAAAAAATTCTTCCCACCGGAGTTTAGAAACAGATTAGATGCAGTAATTAAATTTGACAAACTTGCAGAACCTACGATGAAATCAATTGTTAAAAAGTTTTTACTCGAACTTAACACAATGACCGTGGAGAAAAACGTAGAAGTAAATGCAACTGATCCAGCAATAGATTATTTGGTCAAAAAAGGATTCGATGCCAAGTTGGGTGCGAGACCATTACAACGTGTGATAGATGACGAGATCAAGAAACCATTATCTCGAATGATGTTGTTTGGTGAACTTACCGCGGGGGGTATGGTAGAGGTGAGTCTAACCACTGATAGTGAGCCTAAACTTTCTGTAAACTTTAAAGCAAAAAAAGTTATAGAAAAATTCAAGCCAAAGGTATCGGATGAGAAAACATCATAACAAATTATATTACGGCAAGTACAGGTTCAAAACAGTTTTTCGAATGCCGGGCAGTATACAATTTTATCCAACCACCAACGAGCATTTAATTTCTCTGAAAAAAAGACATTACAATACTCCAGACATGGTATACCTTGCCGATTTCATTATGCAAAATAGACACAAAATGAAGTTCAGGTTCCAGAACAGGAAGTCTATGTTTTATACAGATAAGAAACTTGCACAACAGTTGATAGAACAGTATTGGGACTATTGGATAGGGTCTGAAACAGTTGACCCTAAATTTGCAAATCTCGACAGGAACACTGTTGGTTGCACAAGGTTACCACATGGCAAGTATCAATATCAGGTGTACATTAAGAAAGATGCACACTTGCACATTACACAAACACAGAGAAATAATCTTCGAGAATTCATAGAACGCAACGTAGACCATTGCCTGGTACCAGGTTATGCTTTGCTAGATTTCCTTGAAGATAAATGTCAGTATTGTTTTGGGGGATATTTCTATGTCACCAAAGAACAATTCATAACGCCTATATACATGATGGCACAGGAGGCAATCGACAAAGTAATTCAATTCAGAAAGGTAAAAAATGGAAGCCATAAAAAAGTTAAGAGA
>Ga0160422_10000563_pt1 | contig 22714 bp, 25 predicted proteins | sample Fk160mmetaG_FD_108192 | JGI IMG/M metagenome (GOLD analysis project Ga0160422, IMG submission 108192) | Marine microbial communities from the Central Pacific Ocean - Fk160115 60m metaG | ecosystem: Environmental > Aquatic > Marine > Oceanic > Photic zone | place: The Central Pacific Ocean...
GATTTACCGGTGACCCGGAGGACGCCTCAGAAGGCATACTCGAATCCATTCAGATGGTCTGGTATGAGGAATGGCAGGAAGACAACGACCCGGAGGATGACCCCTACGCTCGTTAGTGGTGTCCGGTCATGCCGAAACAAAAACCTTGTCGGGCGATGAACCGCTCAACACACGACCATCGTCACCGGTTCCATGCTACGAAATGGGTAATGTTTCGCCGATTCTTCGCCATCACCTCCTGCGCCGTACTGCTGCACACCGGAATCGGATGCACGGAATCTACGCCAAGCGATGGCCAACGGGAATCCGCCGATGAGCCAAACCCCGTGGATGATACGGGTCTGACGGATTGGGTGGCCACAGAACTGACCACCACCGAGGGCACTCCGTGCACGCAGAAACTCACCGCCTGGCCCATGCAACGCTGGACCGACTCCACTTGGGGTAGCCAGACCGTCACACCAGAATCCAGCCCCTTTCCCACCAGCGCCTGGGGCCTTGCGGTGGCGGATTACGATGGCGATGGACTGCTCGACATCTATCTTCCGCAACTCGGAACCGGCGAGTTGTATTTGAATATGGGTTCACGAGCATTCCGGGAGGTCTCTGCCACGCACCTTCCGGACGAAACCGTCACCGCACTGGCTGCCACCGCCGTCGATCTCGACGGCGATGGAGACATCGACATCGCGGAATCAGGGTTTGGGATGGTCCGCCTGTTGCTTAACGATGGCTCTGCTCGATTTGCCGCACACCGCCCAACCGATCCCGAACCGACCACCCTGTATCTCGGCAGCTCGTGGGCCGACATGGATGGTGACGGTGACCTTGATGGCATCATTGCGGCATCGCCCTCCACCGTCCCGACCATGGCGGAGCGTGAGGATCCGGCACACCTACCAGGTGCCGCCGACATCCTTCTCGAAGCCATCGATGGTGAGTGGCGCGACGTTTCCTCAATGCTTCCCGCCACCAATGACGGACACACATTCCTCGCCGGATGGCACGACCTCAACAACGACCGTCAACCCGAACTGCTGATCATGAATGATTACTTTATTACCGGTCAAACCAATCGGGTTTGGACCTACGACCCCATGGGCTTCACTGATGTCAGTGATGCATACGGCTTGAATCAGGGCATGGAGTCAATGGGCCTCGCCGTGACGGATGCAAACGGTGACCAGCGCCCCGACCTCCTCGTTACGGGTTGGGGCGAGCTGGCATGGATGGTGAGCGACCCCAACGGCGGAGCGTGGATCGACCGGCGGGCAGCCGATGGGTACGTTGTGGCGACCGAGACGGGGCAATGGGTCGGCTGGGGTGCGGAGTTTGCGGACCTCGACAACGACCAACGGGAAGAGGCGGTCGTTAGTTTTGGGTTCTGGGAACTCGCCGGTGAGGGCGATGACCCTGACCAAGTCAATGCAGTCGAGCAACCCGATGCTGTATTCGCGATGCATGGCGATGTGGTTCAGGACGACGCGGCCACCTGGGGCATCGATGACCGCACCTATGGTCGGGGAATGGTGGTGGCCGACATCGACCGTGATGGTCGAGTCGACCTCATTCGCCGCCCGGTATTTGGACCCGCAACGATTGACAGCCCTGAATGTACATCCAACCGATGGGCCACCGTCAGCCTGCGTCAGCCCGGCCCAAACCCCTTCGCCATCGGGGCTATGGTCCACGTCCGAACCGACAAGAAACAGACCCGATGGGTACGCGCGGGAGGCACAGGCCTCGCTGGTGGAGGCCCGGCAGAGGTCCACTTCGGTCTCGGCCAGCACGAATCCATTGACCAAATCGCTGTGACTTGGCCCGATGGAAAGCGCAGCGTTCACGAAGCGATTCCGAGCGACCGACACGTCGTGATCACGCGAGATTAATGCACCGTCCATGCTTTGCTGAACCTCAGCGATGGTAACGGAAAGCCTCTTCAAGACGTCCGATTGTGCGTCGCGTTCATCGACGCCGACACGATGGCTCAAAAAAATTCGAGTTCGATGAAACTCTCCACTCAGCCTGCCCTTGATGGGGTTTGAAGTCGCAACCAAAGCGGCCCACCCACACCCAAGGAGCAAACCATGCGTACCCCACTTTTCAGCCTTTCCTCGATCACTTTGTTGTCTGCCTGTGCAACCACCGCGGACGCGCCCATCAACATCACCAATGAAATCACCAACGAGGTGACGGTGGAGTCGGACTGCTGTGGATGCGAAGACGACTGCAATGACTGCGACGATGACCCTTGTGGAGATGATGATCCCTGTGGGGATGACGACACTGGCGAACCCGGTGGCGACACTGGCGAGCCCGGTGAGATGGTCAGCTTTGAGGAATTCGACCGGGCCACGTTGGAACTCGAGGTCAATCAAGTCGATGTTGCCTTCCTGATTGACACGACCGGTTCAATGAGTGGAACGGCCAACGCCATGGCCGACGAGTTCAATGACATCGTTGACGAACTCGACTTCAGCATCCCGAGTGCCGCCTATGGCTACGCAACCTACCGTGACCACCCCCACGGCAGCTTTGCGTCGCCCGGAGACCGACCGTTTGTGCTTGCCCAACAGATCACGATGGACACCATTCCCGTCCAAGATGAACTGGATGCAACCGTTACTGGCGGTGGTGGAGACACTGCAGAATCGGGCATTGAGGCGATTTACCAAGCCCTGACGGGTTCCGGATACGACCAGAATGGGAACGGAACATTCGATTCTGACGCCGATGTTATGCCGTTCAGCTTGGCGTCTGATGCTGTCTTCGCCGGGTCGGCTGGCGAAGCGCAAAACACCACTGTTGTCGGGGGCGGTACCATCGGCGGCATGGGTTTTCGTGACGGAAGCCTGCCGGTGATTGTCTACGCAACGGACGCTCCATTGCGGGACCCAGATGCGGGCATGCCCACTCCACCCGATGCGACCTTCGCGGCGGGGTCCAGTGATGTCACCAACGAAGCGGCTACACTCGGAGCCCGTCTAATCGGAGTCGCGACCCAAGAAACTCCATTGGCACAGATGGAGGACCTCGCTGTTAGCACAAACTCGCTGTACGACGGCGCAGGCGACGGTACTGCGGATGACCCTTTGGTCTTCCTCTGGACTGGAAGCTCAGCCGATTTCCGGAGCACCGTAGTTGACGCGATTGAAGGGATGCTGGACAACGTGACCTTCGCGACCGTCACCGCACAAGTGCAGGGCAACACCTACGGATTCACGACAAGCATCAGCCCCGCGTCCTATGCCAACGTCACCGTGGGCAGCACAGCAGCAACGCTTGACTTCGACGTGTCAATCGCAGGATCGGTTCCCGCCTCGACCATCGACCAGTCCTTCCCGTTGACCTTGGAAATCTACGGAGACGGGACTACGCTGCTCGGTACGCAAGACATCACGGTTACCGTACCCGCCTCCCTGTAAACCCACTCCACCCAACTGATGCCGGCGATATCCTCGCCGGCATCGCCAGTTGGGTCTGCGGTTCTTGGAACGCGATGGCCAATACTGTGGGATAGTTCCGAGTAGCCACCGGTGACCCTTGACCCCCCAAACCACCCCCAAACCTCTGCGTCCAGTCCAGCTTTACCTCTGTGTCGCTTGCGTGGCTGCGGCGCTGCTTGGATGGGAAGTACTCCTCACGCGACTAGCGAGTCTGCGCTACCACTTTCATTTTGGAAATCTCGCCGTCAGCAACGGTCTGCTGGGAATCGGGGCTGCGGCATCTTGGCTCGGCATGACCCGCCACCGATGGCGCAGTGAGCCCGCTCGTTGGGTTGCCACAAGCCTATACATTTTCGCCGGCACTCTCGTGGTCTCGATCGCCGGAATGTACGGTTTACCGGTTCACCTCGGCACCATGAACTCCGAGGGAACGCTGCTGTTTATCTTGTTCGGTCTCGCAAGTTTAGCGCCGTTCATCGCTGGAGGGCTCGCCTTGGGTTTACTGCTCTCGGGCTGGCCTGAGCGTACAGACCGTCTCTACGGCATCGACCTTCTGGCTGCTGGCGCGGCGTGCATGTGCATTCCCCTGCTTCTGCCATTGCTTGGGATGGCCGGAGCACTCGCGTCGGTCTTTATGTTGGTGCTGGTCGCCATCGTCAGCATCCGGCCAAGATCGATACTCAATTGCATCATCATTGCGTTGGTGGCGGCGGCTTGGGCAACGGTGGCCAATCCTGCTCCGAGCAAAATTACCCGCCCCATCATTGATTCCACATGGACACCGTTGAGCCGCGTAGACGTCGTGGATGTCCCTCCCAATCAGCGCACTATCCGGGCGCGCGGAGTGAAGGTGTCGCCCGAGGATGTGCCCGCACAGGTCGAGTTGATGCAGGACGGGTCCGCCAGCACCCTGCTCACCGATTATTCTGGACAGCCGGAGTCACGCGCCCTGTTGGCGACGGCGCTGTACTCAGCGGCAATACAGATTCGCAAGCAGGCCGACGTGTTCATCATTGGGTTCGGTGGGGGCGACGATGTGTGGGCCATCCTTGGGGGCGACCCTTCCCGGGTTGATGCCGTAGACCTGCATCACCCTGTATTGGCAGCGCACACGGAGGTGAGGCCGGAGTGGTCGCGAGCGATGCTCACCGATCCGAGGGTTCATCTCTCCGTCATGGAAGGGCGGGCTGCACTGAATCGCCTCGACAGAGGCTATGACATCGTTCAGTTGACGGGAATTGACACTTGGGCCGCCATGTCGTCAGGCGCCTTCATGTTGGCCGAAAATTACCTCTACACTACCGAGTCGTTCGCAACCATGATCGATCGCTTGAGCCCGAATGGGGTCCTCCAGATCACCCGAATGGCGGCTGAAATGGAGACCCTCCGCGTGCTCGTTCAGCTTCGGTCCGCTTTGGCTCCGCGAAGCACCCGTGACTTCGCCGACTGCGTGATCGTGCTCGGATCTGCGGACCATCAGGTGGCCACCCTCCTCAGCCGAGAGGGCTTTACCAAAAGCGAAACGGCCACAGTGACCGACTGGGCGGAAGCGTCCGGACTTGTCGTCCATCACGCACCCGGGTCGAACATCCCAGGCCTCATTCAAGACTATGTTGAACATCCTGACCCAAATGCCTTTGTAGAGGCCTTTCCTCGACTGATCAAACCAACGACGGACGCGAGCCCTTATTTCTTTCAATTCACCCGCTGGACTGAGCCGGCTTCGGCTGCGGGCACCATTCGGGAGCCGACCTACATCTCACAAGGTAACCCCCTCTGGATCGGCGGTGTCGCACTGTACTCAGTTGCGACGGCTGTTGCGCTATTGTTTGGCCCGATTTGGGCCAATCGCCGACGCCCCGACACTGCAAGTGTCACGCGGTACTTCTGGGGAATTGGCATGGGCTACATCATGGTTGAACTGGCCCTAATGAACTCGGTCACACTGCTCTTGGGGCACCCCATGCTCGCCTTCAGTGTGACGCTATCCACCATGCTCATCACCTCAGGCTTTGCAAGCCTTCATGCTCACCGTTGGACTCAGACCCGATGGATTGCTCCTGTCTTAGCCGGACTGGTCGGTGGCACCTTGTCGCTGCTCCCCGGGCTGACCGAAGCGGCATTTGCTTGGAGTGACTGGGCTCGGGTGCTCACGGCCGCGGCCATCACCGCCCCATTTGGATTGGTGCTGGGGCTTCCCTTTGCCCACCGCGTTGTCAGGATCCCACCTGATCACATTCCATGGGCGTGGGCCACCAACGCATTTGCGAGCGTTGTAGGGGCAATCCTTGTCGTTGCACTATCGATGACGCTCTCGTTCGCTGCTGTGCTTTGGACCGCCGTGATGATCTACGCTTTTGTTTTGTATACCGGTGCCCGTCAGTCACACGGTTGACTGGCTGTACCTGTGGAGAAACTGGAGCAGCCACAAGCCATACAGCAGCGCCCCTAAGCCAAACGAACTTTGAAACAACAGGCTCGAACAGGCCATCCAATAGACCGCGCGAAACATTGCGTACCCGCGAGACAAACTCGACCCAACAGGTACGGTATCGTCCGACCGCAACCGCCGGGTCGTAAACTCCCCCACGTCAATGTGGGCAACTCTTCCGCTCCACTCCACGCGCCAGCCGAGAACATGCACAGCTACGGAATGAACGGGGTCAGCGGGGGAGCGGCGTCTCAGCAAAACAAGGGAATCCTCCCCTGTTCGCCAGCGAGTCCACGAGTTCCGAACCACGGACAGTCCCACCAGCGTCACTCCGCCCGCGAAGGGAACAAACACAACGAGCGCTTGGGCCTTCACATCAACGCGAAGCACGATGTAGGCCAACGCACTGAATGCTATACATGCGGTACCAACGGTATGGATCTTCTCGTTGGCTGTACCCCAGACCTGTTCGAGAACGGTCACGCCCGTCGCCGACGACGCCCAATTCCGAACACTGCCGCCAGCGCCAAACCAATACCAACCGGTTGGGAGTGAGCCGAGGTAGAACATCCTCCGCTTGTCTTTGACGCCGTTGACGGTTCCACCTCGGGATCATTGTTTTCATCGTAGAGCTGTGAGCAGTCGAGCTCCGTGTGTTCCTCTGTATCGCCGACCTCATGGAAGGCCTGCGTCTTCTCCATCCACTCCGAGAACTGGCTGACATCGACATCTGAAAAGTCTTCAGTCAAGCCCACCGCGACCCAGAGTTTTCCGGTGAATTGCGCAGGATTGTAGGCCACCAGATAGACATCGGAATCTCGCGGCACGTCGAACCAATCCCGAAACAGAATCCATGAATCAGTCTGCGTAAACGGCTCAAAAAAATCGATCGGAGTCTCTACATCGTCCGTCGCGATCACCATCGCACCCATGCCATCCGGCAAGTCGAACGGAACGTCGGCATCGGGAAAACCCTCGGCAACAATGGCGAGAGATGGCCGGTAGTTCTCGAGGCGATCAAGGACCGGGACCCCAAGCTCCAACCACACCTCATCAAGACCCTCCGTGTCCATGTGCAGCCAGAGCGCATCCTCGGTGCAGGTCATCTCGGCATAGAGCGCAATCGATATTTCGGGATCGATTACCTCGAATGCGTTGTCCGGACCCGTGTGGTCGTTTGCATATGAGGGCTTGTGCGCATCTGCAGACGGAAGACCGACCAACAACCACGCAATCAGATAGTTCAACATATGACCACCTTTTGAACATAAATTTGAAGTGAAACAGCCACTAAATGCCATTATTACGCTTTTTTAGTGCCAAAAGCGAATCATTTTGAATATATTTTGAACATATATTGGAGCGACGATGGATTTTGAGGTCTTCTACGACGGCGACTGCCCACTCTGCTTGAAAGAGATTCGCATGCTGCAGTGGCTTGACCGGAACAATGGTCGGATTCAGTTCACCGACATTGCCGCCGACGGGTTCGACGCCGAAGGCACCACTGGCCTCACCTACGACCAACTCATGGCAGAGATTTATGGCCGCCTACCGAACGGCGAGTTGGTTACGGGCATGGAAGTATTTCGCCAGTTGTATGGGGCGGTTGGCCTCGGATTGCTGTTTGCTCCAACGGCATGGGGACCCCTGCGCCCTCTGTTCGACCGTGTGTATGCATTCTTTGCCCGAAACCGTTTGCGAATAACGGGCCGGTGCACCAATGAGACCTGTGCCCCGGCGTCCCAATGATGGGATTCGACGGTCCCATACGGGCCATCATCATCGGCGCACGGGGGGGAATCGGGGCCGCGTTCGTGCGAGCGATACACGGCGCCCAGCCCGGCAACGTCGTCTGGGCCACCACCCGGACCGGCTCCGGTGCAGCGCCAGAAGCAGATCGCACTGTGGCCGTCGACATCACCGATGAAGCGTCCATCGAGTCATTGGTCAATGCAGCCACTTCCGTGGGGTTTGAGCCCAACCTTGTGCTCAACTGCACGGGCGTTCTCCATACCGCTGAATACGGGCCCGAGCGCAGCTGGCGGCACCTTGACCTCAACACCATGCGGTCGGTATTTGAGGTGAATGCTTTTGGAGTGGGGTTGCTCGGCAAGCACCTGATCCCCATCCTCCCCCGGTCGGGTCGAACGGTGTTCGGTAGTCTGTCGGCCCGGGTTGGGAGCATCGGTGACAACCGACTTGGCGGCTGGCACAGCTACAGAGCCTCCAAGGCGGCTCAGAACATGCTCATCAAAGGGTTAGCCATCGAAGCCTCGATGCGTTGGAAAGGTCTCATCTGCGTCGCCTTGCACCCCGGTACGGTCGCCACCGCCTTGTCCGACCCCTTTGCGGCACGCGTGCCCCCTGAAAAGCTGTTCACACCCGACCAGAGCTGCGCCTATTTATGCTCCACCATCGCATCGCTGACCCCAGCGGCGACGGGAGGATTCTATGCGTGGGACGGTCAACCCATCGAGTACTAACCAACCAACGGAGCGACCATGTTTGGACTATTTCGGCCCAACCCCATCAAAAACCTCGAGAAACAAATCGCACGCAAGAGGGCGGCCTCAGTGAACGTGCAACGTTCAGGAGACCTGAGGGCCTACGCCTCCATGGTCGCGGAGATCGAAGCCCTCGAAGACGAGTTGATCGCAATTAGAAACCGGCCTGCAGACTGAGTCTACAGGCCGGCTTACGAATGGGAACCGCGAACGCCTTAGTTGGCGTTGGCGACGATATCGAGCGTGAACCGCAACGGGTCGTCGTTACGCACCGCACCGCCAAGGAAGCTGTACGGGGTCATACCAAACGAAGCGTGCTCCACATCGAATGTGGCTTGAGCATACAGTTTGCCTTGGTAGACGGTGATGTTCACCTCTGGGGAGAGTGTCGCGTCGGTCCCGCGAACACGCATGGTCCCGGTCACGTTGAGGTCAGCAACCGCTCCACCGTCACCCGAGCACTCGGTTGACTCGAAGGAAATCGTCGAGTACGACGCCGCGTTGAGTTGGTTGGTGTCGAGCATGTTCTCACGGATAGTGGCTCGGTCATCGTCGGCCAGAGGCTGGGTGTACCCAACAAAGTCCCGCATTCCTGGCTCGTCGACCTGCAGCTGGTCGACGTTCAGCTCAAACGCAACCCGGCAAGCAGAGAGGTCGTCAAGGTTGTATTCGACCTGACCAGAGTACCCATCGGCCCGAATCACGTGGTTGTGGGCCATACCAGACAACCAAGCATCGTTATCCTTGAAGACTTGAACGTAGATCAAGCTGTTTTCGGTGTCGAAATCGTAGGTGATGGTTGGCTCTGGTTCTGGGGTTCCTCCATCTCCGCTACCGCCATCATCGTTGGCGTTGCCTTCCTCGCGATTTTCATCTTCTTCTTGAAGCTCATCCAACGGGATTTCGTCGATGTCATCACTGGGTGAAGGTACATCCGATGCATCGGTGTACTCGGTTTGAATGGGCTCGGACTTGCTGCATGCAACAGTGAAGGTTCCGAGACAGAGAACAGAAAGAATGGACGGTTTCATAATGAACAGTTCCTTTTGGTTGAACGAGTGTCCAGGGGTCCCCCCCCCGGGGATTAACTACTCGGTCGTAGATAACTGTCGCAGATTTCTTTGTCGAAACCTATTCAAACGTTTTTCAGAAAATGCGCGCATTGCTACACCGCTGTCACAATTGGGGCGTCAAAAGCCGTAGATCGGGCCCATTGGTCGGATACCGGCGCAGGTTTTCTTTCACCGAACGTACAAGCGCCGCGAGGGATTCCCAGCGCGGCGCTCGAGTCTTGATCGACTGCTCTTAGGTGGGGTCGGGGGTCTCAACAACAGTCGCGGAGGCCACCTTCGACCCTTCGACCATCACTTCATCCAGTGCAATGGCCGTGCAGGTGACGACGCCCCCGACTCGGTCGAACCGCGTCACGTTGTAGGCTTTCCTGCCATCAGTCCCGTCTGACCACCGCAGCGTAATGAGCTCTTGGCGACGCGCTTCAAACTCTTCTGCATTGATCTCGCCGGCCTCTTTGAGCTCAACCAACTTTGCCTCGCCGTACAGGTCAGTTGCCTTTGCGCTGCATGTCAGTGTCGTTCCTTCGTGTGCAGTCGCCGGCGTTACCTCGACCGATATGAAGGTGGGCCCTCCAGAGTAGTCGGACCACCCGGCTGCGGTACGCCCTTCCCGAACAGCCTCTTTCACCACTGTTTCAGGGCTCTCTTCTGCAAACGCAAAATCGCGGGTCGCGAGGTCAGCCATTGTAAGGGTGAAGAACACCACCATGAAAAACGCCGACGTACCCAGAATCATGTGAGTGCTGGACGGCCCGCCCTTAACATGCATGAACCAAGCGATAACAAGGCTGGCCTTCATCGATGCAACAACCAGCGCCCAGAAAATTGCGTGCCGCTGGACCATTCCCAACTCGCTGACCCCAACCGTCGCTACGGTCAGGACGAGCAACGCTCCGTACACACCCAGATAGGTTTCCAGCGAAGCCGGCTCGTGGTGGTGGTCATCGTGTTCTTCTTCCACGTCGGGAACAATGACCGGACCGGGATTGTCCACCCGGCGAACGACCGTGCCACTCTCTTCACGCTTCAAGAACGAAAACGCCTGCTCGCCCAAGACCGCTGAGAATACGCCCACCAAAGTCTGACCGACTGTAGGGAGCAAAATAATGAAGCAAATTCCGACGGCGACCAAGCCGAAAGACACCAGCAGATTGAGAAGAATTTCCATGAGCCCTTCTATTTCACCAAATACAGCATTGGAAACAGGAAAATCCAGACAAGATCCACCAAGTGCCAGTAGAGCCCCAAGTTTTCAGCCAGCACGTCGTTCTCAGCGGTAACGCTACCGTTGCGAATCTTCATGGCCAACCACCCCAACAGACCCATGCCAATCACAACGTGCAGCGCGTGGAGGCCTGTGGCGGTGTAGTAAATCCCGAAGAATACTCCGGCCATTCCTTCTACCGCGCCACCCTCGTAGTGAGAGCCCGGAAAGATACCCATGTGGAACTTGTGGGCGTACTCAAACGCCTTCACCACAAGAAACATCCCAGCCAAGCCGACAGTTATCCAGATCCAGCGGACTGCCATGACAGTCTTTTTTAACTGCAGGTCTCGGATGGCAAGGACCATGGTCAACGAGCTGGTCAGCAGCACCACGGTGTTCGCCGCTCCCATCCACTTGTTGAGCACCTCGGCGCCAGACAACCACGTCTGTGGGTACAACCACCGGTAGGCGATGTAGGCCATGAACAGACCCGAGAAGAAGAGAATCTCCTGTGCCAAGAACAGCCACATACCCATGCTGGCGGCCGAGCGTTGTTGCTCTGCAGACTCAAAGAATGGCGCAACCCATTCGGGCTGGTCGCTCGCGTGATGAGACGCTCCCATTACTTGCTCGCCTCCGCAACTTTCTGCTCTTCCTCGGCTTCGGCACCATCGTAATCGTACGGCGTACTCGATACCGTGGGCTGGTAGTGGAAGTTGTGCTCGATGGGCGGCGAAGCCGTCTGCCACTCAAGTGACTTAGCGTTCCAAGGGTTTTCACTTGCAATCTCGCCCCGGAATGCACCGTAAATCAGGTAACCGAGAGTCACGAATAAGGATGCACCGAGGCAAATGGCACCCACCGTGGCAATCTGATTCAAGGACTCAAACGAGGCGATGTACTCGTAGTACCGGCGCGGCATTCCCCGGCTACCCACCACGAACATGGGCAGGAAGGTCAGGTTGAATGAAATGAACACCAGCGCCGATGTGATGTTGGCGAGTCGCATGGGGTACATACGGCCGAACATCTTTGGCCACCAGTGGTGAAGCCCGCCGATGTAGGTCAGAATCGCACCGCCCATCATGACGTAGTGGAAGTGTGCAACCACGTAGTAGGTATCGTGGAGATGCACGTCAATCGAGAGCGCACCAAGGACGACACCGGTCAGCCCACCAATCATGAAGAGCGCCAAGAAGGAAAACACGTACATCATGGGCGGCGTGAACTGAATCCGACCCTTGTACATCGTGGCCACCCAGCTGAACACCTTGATTGCGGTGGGCACCGCGATGAAGAACGTCAAGAAACTGAAGAGTACACTGGAGTAAATTGACTGGCCGCTGGTGAACATGTGGTGGCCCCACACCAATGAACCCACGATCGCAATGGCCAAGCTGGAGCCCGCGATTCCCTTGTATCCAAAGATGGATCGCTGAGAATGGACCGCTACCATTTCGCTGACAATCCCGAAGGCTGGGAGAATCATGATGTACACCGCAGGATGCGAGTAGAACCAGAAGAAGTGCTGGAACAATACCGGATCGCCACCCAAGGTCGGGTCGAAGATTCCAATTCCAATCGACCGTTCAATGATCAGAAGCAACACCGTAATGGCCAACACTGGGGTGGCAAGAATCTGCACGGCGCTCGTGGCGTACATCGACCACAACATGAGCGGCAAACGCAGCCACGTCATTCCGGGAGGCCTCATCTTGTGGATCGTTACAATGAAGTTGAGACCCGTCAGGATCGACGAAAATCCGAGGATGAACACACCGGTCAATGCCCACGCGACAGGACCCACTGTGGTGGAGCTGTACGGCGTATAAAAGGTCCACCCTGTATCGAACGATCCCAAAACCATGGCCATGAGCAACATGGAGGCGCCCAACATGTACACGTGGAAACTGGCAAGGTTTAACTTTGGAAACGCCACATCGCGGGCGCCCAACATCAGCGGGAGTACGAAGTTACCCAAGACGGCTGGCGCTGCCGGAATGATGACCAAGAACACCATGATCGAACCGTGCAAGGTGAAGGCACGGTTGTATTGATCCGCATCGAGGAGGTCTCCAGCGGCCGTGAACAACTCGATTCGAACAAGGCCGGCCATGACGCCGCCCGCAATCATAAACAGCGTAGTCGCCACCAAATACATGACCGCAATCCGCTTGTGGTCAACCGAAAATGCCCAGCTCTTCCAGCCGCGATGGGCTGCCAAGTAGCTCGGCTCAGGTGCTTCTACTGCTTCCGTTTCAGTGCTCATATCGGAGCCTCCTTATCGGATCCCAATCCCTTCAGATACACGATGAGCGCCGTGAGTTCTTCTTCGCTCAATCGACCCGCGTATGAAGGCATGACTGGACCGTATCCTTCCACCACCTTCGCGACGGGGTTTTCGATGGACTCTCGGAGATAGTTCTCATCCACGACAACCGTCTCACCCGTAGTCAGGCGTTCTTCCCGCCCGAACACTTGGTACAGTGCAGGGCCGATGCCGCCCGCCCCCACGTCTGCAACCGTGTGGCACCCCGCACAACCACTGCTGGCGAACAATGTCGCGCCATCAACGGGCCCAGATGCCGCTTCTTGAGCCGCTTCGACAAACGACTCAAACTCCGCCTTGCTGAGCACCGTGACCTTCGTGATCATGTTTGAATGCTTGGTCCCACAGTACTCGGTGCAGAAGAGATCGTAGACCCCCTCTTCAGTCGCCCTAAATCCGGTAGTTGTGTACCGATTGGGAACCACATCTTTCTTCATCCGGAAGGACGGAATGAACACACTGTGAAGCACATCCGTGGATGAGCCAACCAATCGTACCGGCGTGTCGACCGGGACAACCAAACCAACTGGCTTGCCTTCCGAAGCGTTCTTCGCATCGACTTCTTCTGTCGCCTGCAGTCGTATGCCCTGTTCCGGGTAATCGAAGGTCCAAAACCACTTTTGACCCATCACTCGGATTTCCATAGAGTCCGGTTCTGGCACTGTCATCCGAACATAGTCGCGCGTACCCCAGAAGAAAATGACCCCGAGGATTGCTGTTGGGACCAAGGTCCACGTCACCTCCAACCCCAAGTGATCGCGCGGAGGCCGGTCTCGGGAGACGTCTGCCGATGCACGGTACCGGATTGCCAGAACAATCATGGCGCCGCATACGATCACCATCGAGATGACGGATACCCACAAGATGAACATGAATAGGCTGTCAGTGCCCTCTGCGAGGGCGTTGACAGATTCTGGCATCCAAAAGCGAGGATCAAACATACTACTCTCTCCAACGTCGTCGTTCTCGGCTCCAAAGGATGCCGAAAAAGAGACCAAGTCCGGCCAGGATGGTCAGTCCTCCCGCCCGCATAACACCTCTTGCCACATACGCGTTGCGCGATGAATCATATTGGAGGCACGCCAGCGCTATCTGGTCGATGAAAGACCCGATTTGACCGTCGCTTGCCTCGATTAGCGCGAATTTTAAATCCCGTGACGCCGGTTCGATTCCAGCCAAGTACTGCGACACTCGACCGTCCGGCGTCAACACGTAGGTCAGCGCCGCGTGCGCGTATTGGTCCGACGCCTCCAAGTACTCGAAGCGAAAACCCGCCGCATCCGTCAGCGTCTTGATGGCCGGCTCCCCTGCCGTGACGACCGACCAAGCGCCTCCCACACGGTCCGAGAGCCGCTTCGAAGCGCGCGCAGCCATCTCTGAAGTCTCGTCCGGATCGATGCTGACAGACACCACAGAAAAGTCATCCCCCGCAGTCATTTCCAAACCCGAAATGGACCGTGCGAGGCCGTCTTGCTGCAGCGAACACAACATTGCACAACCCATGTAGTTGAAGGTCAACAACATGGGCTTCTCGGCACTCATCCACTCGCGCAGGGGCTTGGATGCACCATCGGAACCCACCACAATGGTGTCAACTGGAATGAACTCGCCCCGACTGTCAATGGGCTTCGTGTTCTCCAACACAGCAGGCGGAGTAACGGCTGCAAAAGCAATGGATGTCCACAACCCCAGCAACGCTATTCCGATAGTCCGTGTCATCTTCTACTCTCGCGGGTCCCCTGCCACCGTTGTGGAACGCACATGGTCGATCTCGGCACCCAACCACCAAGACACGCCGGCCATCGAGATCACAACAAACACACACACACCCACGATGAGTTTATGGATGATCGAGTAGTCATTCTCGTCGGGCTCCACCTCTGGTGGGCCGTGTTCGTGGTGGTCGCTGCTCATGAAATCGGTCTCCTGCTCGACGGGTCGAGCCTGTACGACGTCGTAACCGAAGCAAATGCTGTTGCGCAAGCCGATTGGGGCCACGACATACCAATCCGCCGGCGAACAGTTTCCCACTCTCGCGACGTTCTGACAAGACCGTGTCGGGCACCAACCCAACACAAGCAAAACAGCAACTCGCCAATGGGCGGCGTTGAACCCACGAAACAGGCCTCCCCAGTGCCTGAATGTCAGCTGGCATCTGCTGCGCTTTGACGCATTGCGCTATGTCAATTCATGTGCTGTTTAGCGACCGATAGAAACTCCTCCCGAGCAGTCTTGTGATCCACGATGGGGTGCGGATAGGTGATCCCCAGTTGCACGCCAGCCACTCGAAGCAACAACTCTGGCGCTTCCCATGGTGCATGGATGAACTTCGGGTCGAGCTTGGCGAGTTCGGGCACCCAGCGCTTTACGTACTCGCCTTGGGGATCAAAACGACGGCCCTGGGTCATGGGGTTAAATATTCGAAACCAAGGCTGCGCATCTGCACCGCAGCCGGCGGCCCACTGCCAGCCCATGTTGTTCGAGGCCCAGTCGCCATCCGTCAGCCACTGCATGTAGTGCGACTCGCCAAGCCGGTAATCCAATCGAAGATGCTTGGTGAAGAAGCTCGCGGCGACCATCCGCGCGCGGTTGTGGACGTAGCCGGTCTCAAGGAGTTGACGCGCCGCAGCGTCCACTACCGGATACCCGGTCTGTCCAGTCTTCCAGGCGGTCAAACGGTCATCATCATCAACCCACGGGAACCCTTCCCATGCTGGTTTGAATGGCGCAGACAACACTTCAGGACGGTCCCACAGAGTGCTGTAGTTGAACTCTCTCCACACCAGTTCGTCTGCGAACTTGTTGCGTTCGTGTTCCGGCAGGTCGGACTCCATCACCGCGTCCCATATGCGGCGCGGGTGAAGGAGACCGAATTTGATGTCGGCGGACAAGCGGCTCGTGCCCGCCATATCCATGCGATCGCGAGCCTCGGTGTAGCGAGATGCAGGCCCGTCAATGAACGCCTTCAATCGCGCTGAAGCTGCGGATACTCCACCCTCGAGAATGTTTGGATTTCGAGTAAACCCGAGGCTCTCCTCCGTGGGTATCGCGGCAATGTCAAAGCCTTCGGTCTCGACCGTGGGCGGCGCAAAATGCAGAGGCGCCGCAGGCGGCGTCGGAGCTAAAGGCATGCGCCGAAGCGCTCGGTTAAAAGGCGAAAATACAGAATACGGGGTCCCCGATTGACTGCGCACAGTGCCCGGCGCGACCAATGTTTCTCCCTCCAACAGAACGAGAGGAATCTCCATTCGGGCTGCGACGCGCTGGTCGCGCTTCCGCCCAACGGGTTCGGTCCATCGCATCGCAACTACCCGCGAGGCACCAACGGCTTTCGCAAACTTCGGCACCACGGTGTCGCTTCGACCTCGGATGCAAATGAGACGACCACCACGCCGCTGGATTTCAGCCGAAAGCTCACGCAACGAATCCAATAAAAACTGAATGCGATGCCGCATCTGCTGGGCGCGTTCGGGAGCGAAAAAAAACGGGTCCACGACGAACAGATGAATGGCGTCCGCACCGGCCTCTGCAACGGCGGGGTGATGGTCCAGTCGCAGGTCTTTGCCGCGAAACCAGACGACTGTGCTCACGCAACACCCTCGAGCGCATCATCCAGCGCATCGCGCCGATAGTTGAAGATTGTCTCCAGCGTTCGCCGCACAAACAACCAGTGTGCGATGGCCCCCAACGGCCCTAAGGGCAGACGGTACAGCACAATGTCGCGCATCAAGGTCCCGTCTTCTGTGTCTTCGAAGGTGTGGGTGTGGTGCCACAGGGCGTAAGGCCCACGAATTTGATTGTCGACAAAAGCATCATCGGGATCAAAACGCTCAATTCGAGTCCGCCACTTCATGGGAATGCCAAACAAGCGGATCCGATAGTCAATCAAGGTGTCTTTCTGTATGTCAATGGGAGCCGGCGTAAGGATCTCAAAGTTCAGAAAGGGCGGCGTTAATCGCTCGAGATTGAACGCATCCGAAAAAAAGTTGAACACCTTTGACCGTTGCAAGGGAATGTGTTGGTGACGTTCGAGTTTGTAAGTCTTGGACCACGTAAACATGCTCTATACCTATTCAATATCTATAAAAAGTACAAACTTTCCCTCGAAATAAATCATAATGACGAGATTTTGAACAGATTTTAGGATACAATAGCTTCTGAAACCGGTACAAACCGTTCGCTCTGGGGGGAGCCGTATGGCACAAACAACCAAACCATCCGCGCTGCTGAGTTCGCGCCAAGCTGCGTCCATCCTCGGGGTCCACACGGCCAGCGTGAAGCGTTGGTCCGATCAGGGCGTACTCCGATGCGTTCGGACTCCCGGCGGCCACCGTCGGTTTCATCGGCAGGATATCGAGGCGCTACGCGGTCAACCGGTGGGACCCCACGAGAGCTTTACCGATCGCCTTTGGACCGCGGCACGCCAAGGCCAACAGATGCGTGCTGAAGGCGAGTTGCTGCAGTACTGGGGACAGGTTGGACGGTGGGAACACGTGAGCGACGCCATCGGTGAAATGCTGGTTGACATCGGCCGGGCTTGGGTCGATGGCCAGGTGAGCATTTCGGAAGAGCATGTGGCGAGTGAGACCTTACTCCGGTCGATGGCCCGCCTGCTCATGATGATGCCGCTCCGCCCAGACGCCCCTGTTTGCGCACTGGCAACCGTGCCCAATGATGAGCACACGATCGGTCTGGCCATGAGCGAACTGATCCTCGCTGAACACGATTGGAAATCGTTGTGGCTTGGCCGGAACACGCCCGTGGACACGATCGTTGAGGTCATCACCCGACCCGACGTGGAGATGGTCGCCTTGTCCGCGTCCGAATATTCGTGCTCCGCCGACCACCTCGCCGAGCTCATCGCCGCCATCGCGCCGCTGGCCCGGCGGCACGGCACGCACTTGGTCTTGGGCGGAACAGGCGCTTGGCCGGACCCGCCATCGCCTGCGCATCGGGCCTCTTCCTTCCGAGACTTCGGCCTGCTCCTGCGAAATCAACTCGCGTCACGACCTCTCACGCGGGCGGGCTGAGTCATGAGTGCCTCCCCTCGCGTCGGCCCGCCGCAGTCCAGCGCATTTCTTCGCGGCGTTGCACGTCTCGGAAATGTTGTGCTCGACCCAACGGTGGTCTTCTCTTTCGACCAAACCGGATTTGAGCGACATCGCATCCAGTTCGATGCAGAAGACGACCTTCAACCGCTGACGGGTCGAACTTGCTTGGTGACAGGCGCAAACTCCGGGCTTGGCGAGGCGACTGCGCGCGCCCTCGCTACGCGGGGTGCAACGGTTGGTCTGCTCTGCCGCAACCCTGATCGGGCGACTGCAGCCGCGGCGGCGATTCAACGCGAAACCGGAAACTCAAACGTGTTCGCCCACATTGTAGACCTGACATCTACCGAGTCCATCGAGGCCTGCGTGCGGACCTTGCCAGTCGAGTCCGTCGATGTGCTCGTGAACAATGCCGGGGTTCTGTTGGACTCCCGCGTGGACACCTCAGCAGGGCTCGAGTCGACACTCGCTACAAACCTCATCGGACCTTGGCGCCTCACTGCGGCGCTGATCGGACACCTTCGGCGCGGACAGAACAGCCGGATCATCTGGGTTTCGTCAGGGGGCATGTACACCCAGCGACTGAACATCGGTCATCTTGAAAATCCACCGAGTCCGTTCGACGGTGTGCGGGCCTATGCTCAGACCAAACGCGCAATGGTGCACCTCAGCGAACGCCTCTCCACCGAACTCGCCGCGGCGGGAATTGCCGTTCACTGCATGCATCCCGGATGGGCAGCAACCCCCGGAGTGCAACGTTCGCTGCCGTTGTTCTGGAAGGTCACCCGCCCGATTCTGCGGACCTCCGAAGCCGGAGCCGACACGATCGTCTGGCTTGCCGGATGCGACCGCGCTCAAACCCAAAGCGGCTTGTTCTGGTTTGACCGCGAGCCCCGGTCAACTCACCTGCTTCCGCGAACGCGGGTGAACACCGACACACTCGACAAACTGTGGGCCCGTACACACGAGCTCGCCGGCGTCCCCTCGACCATTTGGACGGCACCATGACGACTCAATTTTCCGACCTCACAGTACTTCGGGCCGACGGCACCGCCGTGCCGATGCTTCATCTCTGGCAGGATCGCCCAGCCGTCCTTGTTTTCGTTCGACACTTCGGCTGAGTGTTTTGCCGCGAGCAGGTTGCTCGCTTTGTGGACGCCCGGACGGCCATCGAGGCCGAAGGCTTCCAGCTCTCCTTCATCGGAAACGGTACGGCAGACCACCTTGCCGCGTTTCTGGATCAGTTTCCCGAGGCCGGCCAAGCCTTCACGGATCCCAGTCGAGCGACGTATCGAGCACTCGACTTGCGCAAGGGTGTGGGAAGCCTGTTGTCCTTGGGCATGGTCACCAACGGCCTGCGTGCCGTTCGTTCCGGTCACAAACAAGGCATCACTGCGGGAGACCCGATGCAACAGGGTGGCCTTGCCGTCTTTTCGCGGCAGGGAACCCGACTCTTTCTCCACCGCGATGCCACCGCCGGCGATTCAATGTCTGCCGAACTGCTCGTCGAAATTCTCCAAGAAATCAACGCGAATGCGCGGCAACGAGGCCGTCGGGCGTCGTCTTAAAATCCAACCCGTTGCCTTGATGCAGCACCCAGTTGGATTCGACCTCGCTTTCAGCCTATGATGTCTCAGAAGGACCATTTCGCCTTCCACCCACCGAGACGGTCCTGTGCCCATTTTCGCGCCATTCTCTATCGTTGCTTTGACCGGTTTGCTGTTCGGGTGCGGTTCACCCCACCACCCAACCAAAAGTGACACCGGAACGCAAACAATAGCGTGCGCGACTGAGTTCTCTACGGTCAGAGGCACCGTACGCAGCCAAGTTGAGTGGTTCAAATTCGGCGAAGTCATGCCGTTTGCCACGCTATTGGCCATCCCCAAACACAAACCCGGTGGCCCCATCGCACTGCTCGCCGACGAGCACGGCGAATTCGAAGCAAACCTACCCGAAGACGGGTACACGTTGATGGCCCAAGCCAGCGGATGCGACAGTGAGCTCATTGAGTTCACCGCAGTCGCCTGCACCACAGTTCGGCAGAACATCGACATCGTGGAATGCCTCGATGGGGCAATTGGCCGTTGAATATCAACCCCCGCAGAGGATGGTCATGATTCGGATAGGCTGGTTCACGCTGTTGGCAGCCTGCTCTGCCCCCTCGGAGCGGCGATCGGCGACACCCGATACTGGCCTTTCGTCAGTCGCTTCCCCCGAACCGTTGAACCACCAATTTTCGTTCGCGATCATCGCAGACCCGCACATCGTTGGGGCAGGAGAGCACGAAGCACGGCTGAAGAAGGCCGTTGAATGGATCGAAGCCAATGCAGTCGAACTCGACCTGCAGTTGGTGATGATTCTCGGCGACATCTGCTGGGGCAATGGCTTCAACATCGCGCATGCAGCCCTCGACAAACTGACCCTGCCTTGGGTTCCCGTCATGGGCGACAACGTGATTCAAACCGGCGGAGAGTCGACCTTTCATTCGACCTTTCAGGAACAGATCGAGCGGCTCGCCACCGATGTTGAGGGCTTCACCATGGCCGACACTCCGGTCGCAAACCCAGAACGTGGCGGCGAGAGTTGGCTGCAGAACATGGCCTTCCGGTACGGCGATGTGCAGTTCATTGCGGCCGACTGGAGCAGCCGAGAGGTGCATCCACTGTGGGGAGAAACCCCAGACCTTCATGACTTTGAAGGCGGCACATGGCCATGGCTGACCCAGCAGTTGGCGCTCGCGTCGACCGCAAAGTCGAACAACACCATCCTGTTGAGTCACATGCCTTTGTTCGAGGGGCCCGGCGGCCTGACCGTCGATGAGGCAGACGCCGTTGTGACCCTGCTATCGGCGCACCAAGACGCACTGTGGGCCAACCTCGCAGGCCATCTCCATGTGGACTCATCAATGGACTGGGACCGAGCGGGCATCGAGGTCCATGTCACCGATGCCACCTGGGATGATGTGAACCGCGTTCGAGTGGTGGATGTATCGAGTTCAGAAACGCAGGTGAGCTACGACCACTGGATCGTGGATGTTCTGTAAGGACCCATCACGGCGGGCTTAGTCGAAGCAATATCCCCACATGCGAACGGTGTGCTCCCAACGCATAAAGTTTAGAGCGGTGCTGTATCGGCTCTGAATGCCCGTCACTGTACCGTCGGGGCATTGAAGACCCAGATCTCGGTACGCATCCACCACGAAGTTGGTGTCACTGGCCAACCCCAGCACCACCACTTGGTTGGCCTCTGACTCAACCAATCGGCCCTGACTAAAGTCTTCGGGCGCGTGAATGTCGCTCATGGTGGTCAGGTGATGGGCGTGCATGCACCCCACCTGCATCAGCAGTCCGAAGAGCCCGATCATTGTGCGCCGACACCCGTAGCGGTCACGCAATGGCCCGAGACATAGACGCGATGGGCGTAGGCGAAAATGGGCACAACCATTGCGACTTCATAGCGAGTGATGATGCCCGACACGCGCCCATCAGGGCACTGCTCCGCAAGGTCGGCCACCAGTGTATCGGCAAAGTCGTTGGTTGCATTGATGCCCAAGACCACGATCCGTTGCCCGGCGGCCTCAACGGGACGGCTCCGGTCCTCGGGGATGGTGGTGACCGAAAACGACCTCAGGTGCGTGCAGCCCACCGAGGCCAAGGCCGTCAGCAATACCATCCATCTCACTGTTCACCTCCACAGTACCCCACGGCCTTCACGATTTCGCCGGTGATGCCGGGGTAGTCGGCAGTTTCTCGGATGGTGACCAAACCGGTCACCCTGCCCGATGGACACCGTGTCAGGATCTCTCGGTGGAGCCGATCTGCAAACTGAGGATTGAAGACCGGCTCTCCCGTCCGCGGACCCAGCTGCGACAACTCAATAATATCCGAGACGATCGCTGTTTCGTCCCGACTTTCCCGGGACCTCGAAAGCTTCTCAGCGATGTCACCAAGGTCTTCGGTCGAGACTCCTATGGCGCTCAGCTTGATCTCGAACCGCTCGCCGTTCTCCACCGCCTTCGCATCGATTTCGCCCACCTGAATTGCATGCATTTTCATGCAGCCGATGGTCGAAAGGGCGAGTAGCAACGGGCTCATGGTTACCCCGTATGGTGCAGAATGTTCCACCGCCACTCATGGTAAGGCCGGTGACATCTGTGAACCATCTTCGTTGCAGTTCAGGTTCAACGCAGTGAGTCTATTACGGTGGGCTTCGTTCTGGAGTGCCCATGCGAGTTCAACCCTGTCTTTCACTTCTACTTCTATCGTTCGCCTGTGCCCCAGCGGCTGACGACACCGGCATCACAGAATCCAATGCCGCCGGTTCCGATATCGGGAGCAATGAGGGCGCCTCTGGAGCAGACACGGGCGGGGCGGCGACTGCACCCGCGGATGCGCGATCCGTCGACGGTGCCTGCGGAACCGACACCTATGGGTACGGATCTCCTTCACAGGCGGCCATCGAGGCGATTGAGCGCACCCACTGCTACCGAAATCTGATGGGAATCGAACCGGGGGTACTCGATGCCGATGTCGACCGCGCCAGTCAATCCCATGCAGACTACATGGCAGGAAACGACACGCTGACCCACTACGAAGACCCGTCATTGCCCGGGTATACGGGCGAGTGGGTGTGGGACCGCATCGAAACGGCCGGGTTCGACCGAGCAGCAGGCC
>Ga0160422_10000564_pt1 | contig 22712 bp, 22 predicted proteins | sample Fk160mmetaG_FD_108192 | JGI IMG/M metagenome (GOLD analysis project Ga0160422, IMG submission 108192) | Marine microbial communities from the Central Pacific Ocean - Fk160115 60m metaG | ecosystem: Environmental > Aquatic > Marine > Oceanic > Photic zone | place: The Central Pacific Ocean...
ATCATCAAAAGTTAGTGCTTCTTTTATATTATGAATTTTATCCATGTTTATCCCTAATTAATGTATGTCACCTATACAATTTTCAACTTCTTCAAGAATCTCATTTGACTGGACTAAATTTTTCATTTTATTATGGTCATCATATAGAGGTCTATCTTCGTCTAGGTGCTCAACATGCTTTCTAATTGTATCTTTAGCAATCTTCACACCCTTTCCATATTGATGTCCTCTAAAATCTAATGCTTGTGCAGCAGCCATTAATTCAATACCAATAATTCCATAGGCATTATCTAAAATTTGAAAATTTTTAATTGCCGTATTCATTCCCATGGATACAAAGTCTTCTTGATCTGCAGCTGCTGGGATAGATTGGATAGATGCAGGTGTAGATAAAATTCGCTGTTCAACAATCTGCATATCTGCAGTATACTGACTTAACATTAAGCCAGAAAACATCCCAGCTCCTTTGGTTAAAAATGCTGGAAGTCCTTCACTTAATGCTGGATTGTTGAGGCGATTTAATCTTCTTTCGGAAATTACGCAAACCATAGTTAATGCTGCTCCTAGCATATCCATAGGAAGTGAAACAGGAGTACCCTGAAAATTTGCACCTGATATCTGTATGTTCTCATCAGGTAAGAAAATTGGATTATCTCCTACGCCATTTAATTCAATTTTAACTTGTTTACTACAAAAAACTTCAGCGTCATGAACGGCCCCAATTACTTGCGGTGTAGATCTCAATGAATATGCATCTTGAACTTTTGTTTTTAGTTTACCCGTTGCTAGGTCTCCATCTTGCATCATTTTTCTTATTGCTGAAGCGGACTTAATTGAACCACTAAATCCTCTAACTTCATGCAATCTATGATCATATGGACGCAAATTTGCTTTTAATGCATCCAAACACATTGATGCTGCAATTTCAGCATGTTTCAATAAATTTCTTAATTTATATATAAATAATCCACTCATTGAGGTAAGAAGGTTTGAACCATTTATTACAGCAAGACCATCCCTAGCTTTTAGTCCAGGTATGGGTATATCTGCGAGATTCATTGCTTTACCTCCATCCATTAGCTCACCTTTATAATATGCTTTACCTTCGCCTAGGAGCACTAGGGCTATCTGAGCCATTGGAGCTAAATCTCCACATGCTCCGACTGAACCTTTCTGGCAAACGTAAGGTGTAACCCCTTTATTCAACATATCTATAATTGTTTGTGTTATCTCAAGTCTACACCCGGAGTTTCCATTAGAGTGAACATTAACCCTACTTGCCATCGCCGCTCTAACATACTCGATGGGAGCAGGTTCGCCAATACCAGCTGAATGATTATAGATTAAATATTTTTGGAAATCTTCTATTTGTGAATCATCTAATACTGTTTCTGAAAATTCTCCTATACCAGTATTAATTCCATAGACTATTTCACCTTCTTTGATTTTGTCTTCAACCATTTTCCTACAAAAAATAATTTTAGATTTTGAATCATCTGCTAATGAAACAGGCTGATTGTTATATGCTATGCTGTATAAATCTGAAATAGTAAGGTTCTTACCATCAAGTATAATTGGCTTGGAGTTGGATATATTTTTATAATGCTCTTCCATTGAGTAACTTATTTTAAAAACAATGAAAAAAACTAAAGAATTTTTTTATTATTTAATATTGTAGAAAAATGATGATAAGGTTGAGATTCTATCGGGAAAGAATTTAAAATTTTATGACCATATCTTGAATTATGGATTCTTGGATCTGTTATTATAAAAATACCTGAATCATACTCTGTTCTAATTAAACGACCAAATCCTTGCTTCATTTTTAAACATGCAGCAGGAACCTGTAGTTTACTAAAACTATTATCTCCAACTGATGATATTTGATCATTCAAATATCTCATATATGGTTCATTTGGATTAGAAAAAGGAATTCTTAACATCATTAATATAGATAATTCATCTCCAGGCAAATCTATACCTTCCCAGAATGCCATGGTACCAATTAAAACTGAGCTCTTAGATGATTTGTAAGCCCTAATCAATGAATTTCTACTTCTACCTTTCTCATGAACTAATAGCTTTTTATTAAATTTAGAAAATTTAGGTTTTAGCTTGTTTTTTATCTGAGATGCCTGCTTATATGAAGTGCATAAGATTAACATCCTTTTGTTAAAAAAACTTGAAATCTCAAATATTTGATTAGATATATTTTCAATATATTCATTTGAATTGATATCTATATCTGATTTAAAAGTATAAAAATCGACCTGATCTTCAAGAAAAAATGGACTAGATAAAATTAATTTATTTATTTCTTGATCATTATTGTAATTATCTAATCCAATTTTAGAAATAAAATAATCAAAACTATTATCAACCGTTAGGGTTGCAGAGCAAAGTAAACCAGGATTATTATTAGAAAAGAATTTTTCATATAATATTATTCCAATATCTTTGTATAAATGATTAATTGAACATGTATTATTTTTATGAAAATACTTCACCCATGATAAATAGCTATCTGATTTACTTGTTTCAATAAAAATGTCGATTTGATCCGAAAACTGACTAATTAAATCGATTAGACCTAACTTTCTAAATCTTTCATTATAACTTTCATTATTATTAAAGTAGACAAATTTATTTTGCAATTCTTTTAGACTATCTATTAGTTCATCAAGTGTTGGCATACAATCATGAAATTCTGTAGATAAATCATCATAGATTGAGATTGAGGGATAGCTTGAGTTATTTGCAGTATCATTATCTTTAGAAACTAAATAGCTATCATAAAAAGATGTTATATTTGCTAAAGTTTCTTTTATTAAATCTAAAAAATTAATTATTTCTAAATCAGATTCATTATCAACAATTTTATTTGCAATAGTTACGATATCATTTAAATAATTATTAAAAAAAGTCTTATCATAGACGGATGTTAGAATATCTTTTGCTGATTTAAACAAATCATGCGCCTCATCAATTACAAATAAATGCTTATTTGGAAGTAAATTTCTATTATCAATTGCGTCTGAAATAAGTAGCGCATGATTAACAACAATAATTGTAGATTTCTTTATCAAATCAGTATTTTGAGTGTAATAACATGATCCTGAATGACCACATTGTTTTTGACAAAATCTAGCTTCACTTTTTATCAAATTCCAAAGCCTTGAGCTTCTAGTGGTACTAAAACTTGAACATTCATCGATATCTCCAGAATTAGTATAGGATGACCAAGCTATAATTGTAGCTAATTCGTGACATTCAAAGTCACGAATTAAATCAAAAGAATTAAATTCAATGTGTGTTAATCTATTTGGACATATGTAATTATTTCTTCCTTTCAATAATAGAGCGCTTGAATCAATATCTAGAAAATCAAGTATATATTTTAAATCTTTAAAGAATAATTGATCTTGAAGAGACTTAGTATATGTAGATATTATTAATGGAATATCATTTTTTACACTTTCTATTATAAAAGGAAGTAAATATGCATATGTTTTACCAAGTCCAGTGCCTGCCTCAACAATTGATAAATTATCATTATATATATCAGATTGTAAAGTTTGCATCATCTTAAATTGTGAATCTCTAAATTCATATTTTGAGTCTGAATATAGAGAACCATCTTTACCAGCAATTTCATCAAGTGATGGAATTGAAGATTTTTTATTTGATTTACATTTATAAAAAGATTTCCTAGCTGAACGGATTTTTAAATTTATAGACTTATCCTCTAAACAATCGATGAAATTATCAAATATAATTGAATTCGGTATTTCTCTATTAAAAAAAATATTTTTAATTCTTAATAGTAAATCTTTATTAAATGTAGAAAGCTCCTCAAGAAGATTAATTATTACTAATCCAGAATTTCTTGCGTCATTAAGAGCTCTATGGGAACCTTTAATGGGCAAATCATAGAATTCTGATATTGCTTCAAGGCTATGCTCCTCATTTGAAAATAATACAACCTTAGATAGTAAGTAGCTATCACAAATTAAATTAGTTTTAGATAAGTCAATTTTATTATTTGAATGATATTTAATAAAATCTATATCAAATTTTACATTATGGCCAATTACAGGTGATTTGCCTACAAATTTAACAAAATCATCTAATATATCTATAAAACTAGGTTTACCAATAACCATACTATTACTAATACCAGTAAGATCCTCAATAAATGAAGGTATAGGTTTCCCTGGGTTTAATAAAAATGAAAAAGTCTCATTCTCTATTCCATTTATAAATCTTACTGCTGAAACTTCAATAATAAATTCTTGTTTAGGAGAAAGACCAGTAGTTTCTAGGTCAATTGCAACAAATTCATTAAGCTTACATTTATCCAAAAAGGGATTAATGTCCAAAATTAAAACCCTGCAAACATTTTCATGACATCAATAATTAATGATGGCTTTTTCATTATTGCTGTAGTAAATACTTTACCTAAAGTAATTTTGTGCGGTGGAAGCTCATTAATTTTGAGAGCCATTTGATTCATTTCATCATCAGTCAATTTAGTAATTGTTTCTTTAACCTTATAAATTTTTTCATGTCTTTTAGTAAAATCTTTTTGGCAGAGAGAAATATACTTTTTCAAAAAATTTTGACTATAATCATTTGCAATGATAGCTTCAGAACCAACTTGACCTGCAAACATTCCTGATTTCATAGCTGCTGCTATTCCACCCCCAGTAATTGGATTTATAAAATGCGCCGCATCTCCTACTAACATAACGTTATCACAAATAGGATGAGCCATAGGTTTTGAACATGGTACTCCTCCACACATTGTAGTATGAATTGTGGCCTCAGGGTATTTATTTTCAATGAATTCATCAAGATACTTTTTAGCTGATTTTTTTCTATTATACTTTGAACCAATACCAAGACCTATGTTTGCAGCTCCATCACCCTTTGGGAAAACCCATAAATAACCACCTGGAGCCCAATTATCTCCTACATACATATCTATTCTATTTGAATCTACTTCTATATTCCCAACTGAATATTGTATGCATGATTCCATATCTCGCATATTTATTTGAGTTTTAATTCCAGCCCATCTTCCTATTCTGGACTCAATCCCATCAGCTCCAATGATAAGTTTAGTTTTTATAGATTTATGTTCGCCTAAATAATCTAAATGGACATCATATCCATTTTCATCATTTCTATCAATAGACTTAACATAGCATTTTGTAAAAACATCAGCACCTTCTTTTGAAGCCATTAATGATAAATCATAATCAAAAACTCTTCTATTTAAAACATAAGCTTGTTCTTTATTAAAAGGGATATCAATTGGAATACCATTAGGTGCAACTATTCTACTTCTTTTAATATCTGCAGCTATCCATGATTGTTTAGGCTCAAAAAATTGCTTAATAGCCCATTCACCCATAGCTTCACCACATCTAACTGGATAACCTATATCTCTAGTTTTTTCTAGTAGACATACATTCGCTCCACCTTTAGCAGAATGAAGAGCAGCCATACTGCCACCGGGGCCACCTCCAACTACAACAATATCATAATTATTTTTCATCGGGACTCAATACCTCAATTGGACAAACATAAGTACATAGGTTACAATCAATACATGTATCATTATCAATTTTAATACTAGCTTCTCTTACTTCAATACAGTCGGGAGGGCAAACTGTAACACAAGCCGTACAAAAATCACATCTATATTCTTTTATATTAATCATTATCTACTAGTAAAGTTGGATAATGCAAAGAAAATCTATGCCAGTAATAATATTTTGAAATGTAATATGTTATGACTATAGGATAGAACAATAAAGGAAATATCATAAATAAATAGAAATTAATCAACAAAATTGGATATCGAATCGATCTTATCACATCTTTTTCTTTCCCTCTAAAAATCAAATATAAGAAAAATGGAATGGAGGATATTGAGGATACTACTGATAAAGGCTCTTCCAAATATAATCCAATAAAAAAACTAAAAAGACACATTAAAAAAGCAATTATTGATGTAAATCTTATTCCAATATTTTGTGGAATTGTAATTCTATTGCTTTTTTGATCACCTTCTTGGTCTAATATATTAATTGCTAGTACTACTGCTCCATAAATAAGTAAAAATAAAAATATAAATTTTAATGATAAAGAAAATAGACTGATAATAGTCATATCACTTCTAGAATATATTAATCCAGATAAAATAAGTAAGAAGGCTAAAATTATGTAAAATAAAAAATTCATAAACATATTTTGCTTAAAATTGAAATTTTGATTTGTAAAAAGCATCCCGCAAATCAAATATAATAGTACCATTGGTAAAACAACTAGAATATCAATAAAAATAATTAATAAAAAACCAGTAGGTAAAAGAAAAAATAAAATTTTCTTAGAAAAATCTATTGATATGAAATTGTCAATAATTTTTGCTTTATTATTTATTTCATCAACTTCTAAGTCATAAATTTGATTAACGATAAAAATTGATGCACAAATAAAAGAAATGCCAAGAAATAATATAGAAGTTGGGATGCTCAGAGTTGTTGAGTTGATATCAATACTATCATTAATTAAATCACCTATATACATACCAATACATACCATTGCCCATACACCAAAAAAATAAGATAGCCTTGTAATCATAATTACATCCAACAATGGGACTATTTTTTTATGTATAGGGTTAGTTTTCAAAAATTCTTTAATCATTATTATAACTCAGATTTTATACGCGAATTAGATAAATTTTCTAGAAAATCAGCATCTACACCAACTGTTACATATTCTCCATTAAAGCAAGACGTATCAAAATTTTCTATAGATGGATTACCCTCTTTTACAGCACTAACCAGATCCTCTAAATCTTGATAAATCAATTTATCTGCACCAATCTCTTTCGATATTTCATCAATACTTCTATTATGCGCAATTAGTTCTTCTACAAAAGGCATATCAATACCATAGACATTTGGAAATTTAATTGGGGGCGCAGCACTAGCAAAATAAACCTTTTTGGCACCAGCTTCTCGTGCCATTTGAACAATTTGCTTACTAGTATTACCTCTAACAATAGAATCATCGATCAATAAAACATTTTTATCTTTAAACTCTATATCAATTGTGTTAAGTTTTTGCCTTACTGACTTCTTTCGAACTTTTTGTCCAGGCATTATAAAAGTTCTTCCAATATATCTATTTTTAACAAAACCTTCTTTCAATTCTTTATTTAAAGAGATACTCAATGGAACTGTACTGGTTTTACTTGTATCAGGGATAGGAATAACAACATCAATCTCATCAAGCTCTTTTTTTGAAAGAGTTGATTTAATTTTTTCTGCTAAATATCTACCCATAGATAATCTGCTTTCATATACATTAATTTGTTCGATGGTGCTATCTGGTCGTGCAAGGTAGACAAATTCAAAAATACATGGAGTTTTATTGATATCACCATTATATTTCCAAGAGTCAATTTTACCGTGACTATCAATAATGATAGTTTCGCCAGGCTCAACATCTCTATCCAATCGATAACCTAAACATTCTAATGAAACACTTTCAGAAGCAACCATATGAGTTGAATCATTTTTTGAACCAATAACAAGTGGTCTTATACCATTTGGATCTCTAAACGCTACCATTCCATAACCAATAATCATTGCAATGACTGAGTATGCACCTACAACTCTTGAATGGACTTCGTTAACTGCTTTATATATGCATTCGTTATTCAGTTCTCCATCAAGGTTATTTTCAAGAGCACTAGCAAAAATATTAATTAACACCTCTGTATCAGATTGAGTATTAATATGCCTCTTATCTTCATCATATAGCTCTTTTCTTAACTTGGAAGTGTTCACTAAATTACCATTGTGAACTAGCACAATTCCAAATGGAGAGTTTACATAAAATGGCTGTGCTTCAGAATTTTTCATAGTTCCTGCTGTTGGATACCTAACGTGTCCTATACCAATAGAACCCGATAATCTATACATTTGCTCTTCATTAAATACATCCCGAACTAATCCATTATCTTTATGCATTTTAAGGAAACCATCCGAATCTGAAACTGCCATGCCAGCAGCATCTTGACCTCTGTGCTGAAGAACTGTTAAAGCATTATATATTGACAGACATACATTTTCTTTATCTGACTTAATTCCTACTATTCCACACATATTATTTTTTCCTTAAAGGGAAAGTTGATAGTTCCCCATCTATATAAGAATCTATAATACTAGATACATAGAATCCTAAAAACCACCATCCAAATTTATTTCTCATTTTTATATTATCTATACCATCTAATTGATCATAATATGACATTTGGCTTAATGCATAAGATTGAGATACAGTAAAACACATTGATTTAAAATATTTTTGATTATAAGCTTGGCCTTGGGAAACCAAAGGAATTAAAGACCATTTAAATGACTTAGCAGAATCTCTGATTGCTGTAGAGTCAATATCCATATAAGCTGAATAAACGGTTGAAAGTGAGATTATAAATATGGCGATTAATTTCATATTTTTATTCCTATTGCTTCAATCTCAATATTAACATTTAAAGGTAAGCCAGAAACTTCAACAACTGATCTAGCAGGATAATCATAAATGAAAAAATTTTCAAAAGCTTCATTTACAAATTTAAAATTTGACATATCTGTTAAAAAAACAGTAAGCTTAATTATGTTATCACGATTACTACCCCCAGCCTCTAAAACTGAATTAATATTTTCTAAAACCTGTTCTACTTCTTTTGAAAAATCATCTGTAACTAAATTACCACTAATAGGATTAATAGCTATTTGCCCCGATGTAAAAACTAAATTTTCAAAAATTGAACCCTGGGAATATGCTCCAATAGCTTTAGGCGCATTTTTAGTTTTAACTCTATTTATCAATATCACAACTCCAAGTATATAAACCTACTTCATCATCATATCTACGATCAATTTTCATAGGGCTCTTTAAAATTACAAACTCTCCTGCAACTGCTATTTTACAATCAAAAAGATGTCCACCATATGCATTAAAATTTATATCTGAAAAATTAATATGAGAATGAACAAATAAATTGTCATCTTTTAATGTTATATTACCTACTAAACTTGTCAACTCAAATTCTCCAGCTATTGTTTTTTTTATATATTCTTTATTTTCTAAATCATAATAACCTAATTCCGGATCCATAATTGCTCCCAATCCACTAATCCATCCAAATTTAAGATTATAAAAATTCGCTACATCTAAGATAGTTTTATTGACGAATTCACCTCTATCTATTCGTAAGATGATTTTATTATCATAATTTATATGATTCATTTTTCATCAACACTTAAAAAATAATTAACATCAATTTCTCTGTTTGCCTTTGTTTCATTCAGCCTTCTAACAGGTGTAGTGGTAGGTGCATCTAGAATTTTATCAGGATTTCGATCTATATCCTTATCTATTTCAATCATAGCATCAGCAAAAGCATCTAACGTATCAATGGATTCTGATTCTGTAGGTTCTATCATTATTGATTCTGCGACATTTATTGGGAAATATATAGTTGGAGAATGATAATTATAATCTAATAGTGATTTTGCAATATCAAGAGCTTTTACTCCTCTGTTTTTTTGTTTTAATGCAGAAATAACAAACTCGTGCATTGAGCCATTACTGTATGGGACATCATATGTTTCTTGTAATTTTTTCTTAAGATAATTTGCATTTAAAATTGCTACACGAGACATTTTTTCTAAACCTTCATCACCCAATGATAGTATATATGAATAAGCTCTAACTAAAACTAAAAAATTACCATAATAGCTATGCAATCTACCTATTGAATCTTTATTTTTGAATGAAAATTCAAACTTTCCATTATTCTTTACAATTCTTGGATTTGGCAAAAAGTTAGAAAGCTTTTCTACAACGCATATGGGGCCAGCGCCTGGTCCACCACCACCATGGGGTGTTGAAAAAGTTTTATGTAAATTTATATGAGTAATATCAAAACCCATAACTGAAGGTTTTGCAATTCCAAGTAAAGCATTTAAGTTGGCTCCATCCATATACATTAAACCATCCACATCGTGAATAATACCTGAGATTTCTTCTATGTGGTCTTCAAAAAGTCCAAGAGTATTAGGTTGAGTTAACATCATGCCTGCTGTATATTTATCAACTTTACTTTTTAAATCACTTATATCTACCCTTCCTCTTGAATCAGTTCCTACTTTGATGGGTTCATATCCCCCCAAAACAACACTTGCAGGATTAGTTCCATGGGCAGATTCAGGAATTATAATTGTCTTTTTTTCATTATTTTTAACTTCATGATATTTACTCATTACAAGAATACCAGCATACTCACCTTGGGAACCCGCACTTGGCTGCACAGTAGAAGAATGCATCCCTGTTATTTTATTTAGTATAATTTCTAACTCAAACATAAGCTCTAAACATCCTTGAGCTGATTCAGGGTTTTGAAGGGGATGTATATTTTTAAAACCATCAAAACTTGCAATAAAATCATTTATTTTAGGATTATATTTCATTGTACATGAACCCAGCGGATAAAAACCTTTATCAATATGATGATTTTTTGCAGATAAATTAGTGTAATGTCTAACAACTTCTGGCTCAGAAACAGCGGGAAGATCCAAAGATTTCTTTCGCAAAAGATTTTGATTTATCTTTGTAGATATATCAATATTAGGACATTCTGAAGAGGGAAGCGATACTCCATCTCTCCCTTTTTTACTTTTTTCAAAAATTAATGTAGAACTAGAATCTCTCATCAATCATTTCCTTTATAATTAAAATAGATTTATCAATAGCTTCTTGAAGTTTACTTACGTCTTTACCTCCTGCTGTAGATACAGATTTCTTTCCACCTCCACCTCCATCAATAATTTCTGCAACAGGAATAATAATTTCATTTGCTCCAATAATTTCTTGAAGTTTACGGGAAACAACACAAACAAGCATTGGCTTATCTTTTATTATCGTACCTATAACAGCAATGAAATTTTCTGAAAATTTATCAAAAATACTAGAACCGAAATCTTTAATATCTCTAATTCCATTTTGCATAGATGCTATTATTTTTACTTCTTTATAAGTAATAGATTTATCAATTAGTTCATTTATGATATACTCTTGATTTTGCTTAATAAGTAAAGTAATTTCTTTTTCTTTTTCTTTATTATTAGATATAAGTTGACTCATCTTATCAAAGACTTCATCATTACTACAATTCATTTTATTTTTTAACTCAAATATCAAATCTTCTAAATTATTCAAATATGATAAAGCTTTTAATCCAGTTAAAGCTTCAATTCTTCTAACTCCTGTAGAAAGAGAACTTTCACTTTTTATTTTAAATAATGAAATTTCCCCTGTATTACTAACATGAGTACCACCGCAAAGCTCTTTCGAGAAATTTTTAACATCAACAACCCTTACTTGATCACCATATTTTTCATTGAACATTGCTATTGCACCACTTTCTTTTGCTTTATCAAAATCCATTATTGAAACATTTAAATCAATATTTTGTTGAATTTTTTTATTAACCATGTTTTCAACTCTACGAATTTCATCCTTGGTAATTTTATTATAATGAGTTAAATCAAAGCGTAATTTTTGTGAGTCCACTAAAGAACCTGCCTGTTGAACATGATCACCTAAAACAGTTTTCAAAGAAGCTTGAAGTAAATGAGTTGCTGTGTGATTACATTTTATCTTATTCCTATCCAATGAATTAACTACGCAATTGACCTTATTATTTTTTAAAATATTATCATTGTATTCTTCTGAAATATGGACTATATCTTCACCTATTTTAATAGTATCTGAAATATTTAAGGTATAGTTATCATTAAATATTTTACCATTATCACCTACTTGTCCTCCTGATTCAGCGTAGAATGGAGTTTCTTTAAGTATATACTCATAATGTTTATCAACTTGTCGATATTTTATAATTTTAGATTCTAATTCAAGTGTTTCATACCCCTTAAAAATTGAACCTGGAGTATCTGCAAGTATTTTCCATTCGATTTCTTCGTGATCTAATATAAATTTACCTGATTCACGAGCTCGTTTTTTTTGTTGCTGCATTTCTTGATTAAATGAATCAATATCTACACTGAGATTTTTTTCCTTCGCCATAAGTATTGTTAAGTCAATTGGGAATCCATAGGTATCATATAATCGAAAAGCATCTTGGCCATTTATTTTACTATTTTTTTCCTGGTTACTGGCTATCTCATTAAAAATTAATATACCTTTATCTAAAGTTTTTAAAAATGAACTCTCTTCGGATTTAATTACTGATTTTATATGATTCTTTTTTTCAATCAATTCAGGGTAAGCATCACCCATAATCTCAGCTAAAATATCTACTAAATTATAGATAAATGGATTCTTTAAATTTAACATTCTTGCATATCTAGATGCTCTTCTTAATACTCTTCTAAGCACATATCCCCTACCTTCATTTGAAGGCATAACTCCATCAGCTATTGAAAAAGATAGCATTCGTAAATGATCAGCTATAACTCTATGCGGAGTATTTATTTTTTTATTTGAAACCCTTTCTATCTCACTGATTATTGGCTTGAGCAAATCTGTTTCATAATGATCATTTACGTTATTAACTACAGATAATATTCTTTCTAAACCCATACCTGTATCTACATGTTTAACTGGTAAATCAATAAGTGAGCCATCTTTAGAACGATTATACTGTATGAAAACTAAATTCCAAATTTCACGATATAAATCTTCACTATTAACACCATTTGGATCTTGCCTATTGGCATCATCACCCATATAGTAATGAATTTCTGTACAAGGTCCACATGGTCCGGTATCACCCATTTCCCAAAAGTTATCCTTTTCAGCGAATCTAAGAATTCTTTCATGCTTAATGTCGGTCAGCTCTTTCCAAAGGTTTTCTGATTCAAGATCATCTTTATAGACAGTTACCCATAATCTTGATTTATCTAGATTTAAAACTTCAGTTAAATATTCCCACGCCCATTTTATTGCTTCTGATTTATAATAGTCACCAAATGACCAATTTCCTAACATTTCAAAAAAAGTATGATGAAAGTTGTCTACGCCTACCTCTTCAAGGTCATTGTGCTTTCCACTTACTCGTATACATTTCTGTGAATTTGCAACTTTGGTTGATTCAGGTTTGATACTTCCTAAGAAAATATCTTTAAATTGGTTCATGCCCGCATTAGTAAATAACAATGTAGGATCATCAATTGGAGATACGGAGGAGCTTCGAACGAACGTGTGCTCTTTCTTTTTTGTAAAGTAATCTATAAAATTTTGTCTTAATTCTTTTGAGTTCATTTAAAAGTCAAATTGTGTATCAAGTTGCATTATTCTAATCGGTTCAAATTCACCATTTTCTCGTAATCTATATGTCGTTCTTGACTGATAAGTTATAGTCATTCTATCAGAAGCCTCTACACCAATATCATAACCATGAATAGAACTAGAACCTAATTTAAATGGATTTGAAACATTATTATTTTGATAAAAAAATTCAATTTTTTTAACCTTAGGTATTAAGTTTGGATTAATATTTATACTTGAGCTAAATGATTTATATGTATTTACATCTTTTATTAGATACTGATACCCAACAAGGAAATTCATAATTCTTAATATATCATAAGAAAAGTATGAATAGACTCCATTCATCGTTTTATATTCTTGTAGAGTGCTTTCTTTAGTATAAAATTCATCATTATTATAATCATTTGAACTATCAATTGTTCTTTGGATATCATATGATCTATCCCAGTAATTGAACATAAAATTATTTGACAAAATATGGCGACCTTCTAATTTAAATTTTCCATTTTTAAATCTGTAAGATAATCCAGGAAAAATAATCCCATTTCCTAGATTTTGGTCATTGTCTGTTTTGCCTATTAATTGAGCCCACTCACTATAAATTGAAATCTTATCAGAAAGCACATAATCTGCACCTATTGAAATGCCAGACACAGGGTCTTTACCTTCATAAGGAGATTGATTTTCAATCAAATCATAAGTACTAGAACATTCTAAATTTAGTTCTAAAACCTGCTCTAGCTCCTGACACCAATCAATCCAATCTGACTCACTTCTGTTTGATGGAATTTCATCTAATCTAGACAATTGATTAATATCATGTGCAATGTTGATAAATACATTTGATCTAGATGATAGATTAAATTGGGTTTCCAAGGCAATTAATCCTGGAGTTGATTTGAAATCACTATGAATATATTCAAACTTAACTTTATCATTTCCAGCAATTAGGTTTAAACCTATTTTTTTTACCTGAGGATATTCTAGTGAATTTGAATAGCGGTCGACAAGGGCGCCATAACCTAAAGTTATTGATGGCAATGATCCTGCCCTAAAATAGAAATTATCATTTCGATTACCCCATCGCAGATAATATATTTTATCCATAATAGTTTCTAAAGAAGTATCAAAATTGCTAAACATCCAATTTTTAGAATATATTTCTCCATTTGCATCAATATAAATATTTACATCTAAACCTACACCTAACTTATTATAAGTAATCTCAGGTCGAAAAGAAATTTGATTATATATTTTACCATCAATAGTCGCTGCACCAAAACTTCCAGTAGCAATATAGTTAGCGAATAATAAAGTATTTGATTGAATAAATAAGCCTATAACAAAGAATGATATATAAATTTTAAAATATGTATACATTTTATTTTTCAAGTTGATATTTAGTTGTTTTTATGAAAAGAAAATAAAATAACATTATATTCAAAAAACCAAATATTTCAAATCCAATATAATAATACGGGTGCTCTCCAATAATTAAAATATTATCTACTTCTGGCCTTATCCTTGTATACATATAATTTGAGTTTAAAAAGCCATTTAAAATATGTATACAAAAAAGTAAAATTTGGGATATAACAGCAACTATTAGCCATGATTTTATCCTCGGTCTATGTCCTAAGACATAAGTTAAATACAAACCCGATAGAATAATTCCACCGTGTGATATAAAATATTCAACTAGCAAAACTCTATCGTACCCAAGTGTTAACTCTGGCGTCAGTAGTGCCTGAAAGGCTCCAGGGATACCTAATAAAATTAAAAATTCATATAAAATTTGATTGAATTTAAAAAGTATAAACGATGAGATAATAGCTGAAATTCCACAAAGATGAAGAGGTAAACTATGAACTTTATCCCAAATATCAATATAAATTTGGTAAGGGTGAATTAGCAAAATCCTAAGAAGTAAAATACAACCTATGAAGAAGCCTAATTTCATTCTCTGATCTATATTTTTACATATTTTAAGACCACTAAATAAGAAAATTGCTATTATACCTATTGATATAAAATTCACTAAAAACCACTCAGAACTGAATGTTGGTATAATGTAATGTTTAATCATTAGATCCCGATAAATTCTCTTACTTCTTTTTTGATTTTTACCATAAATTTCTCATTATCTTTAAGGTATTGTTTAGCATTTTCTCTACCCTGGCCAATTTTTTCTTCATTATAAGAATACCATGAGCCCATTTTCTTTATGATATCAGCTTTAACCGCTAAATCGAGAAGATCACCTTCATATGAAATTCCTTCTCCATACATAATATCAAATTCACACATTCTTCCAGGTGATGCCATTTTATTCTTAACTACCTTAACTCTTGTGCGATTACCAATAATTGAATCAGAATCTTTTATAGATGCAATTCTTCTAATATCTAACCTTAATGAAGAATAAAATTTTAAGGCATTACCTCCAGTTGTGGTTTCTGGACTTCCAAACATTACACCTATTTTATGCCTAAGCTGATTTATGAATATAACACATGTTTTTGATTTTGATACAGTACCAGTTAGTTTTCTTAATGCTTGTGACATCAGCCTTGCCTGAAGCCCCATATGAGAATCACCCATGTCACCTTCAAGTTCAGCCTTTGGAACTAATGCAGCAACTGAATCAATAACAATAACATCTAATGTACCACTCCTAACAAGTATATCTGCTATTTCTAATGCTTGTTCACCATTATCTGGTTGAGAAAAATATAAACTTTCAAAATCAACGCCTAGTTTCTTAGCATAACTTGGATCAAAAGCATGCTCAGCATCAATAAAAGCAGCTACACCATTGTTCTTTTGAGCTTGAGCAATAATATGAAGAGTTAAAGTTGTTTTACCTGATGATTCAGGACCATATATTTCAACAATCCTTCCTCTGGGTACTCCTCCGATACCAACTGCAGCATCTAATGATATGGAGCCAGTAGAGATTCCATTGCATTCAACCACAACTTCTTCATTGAGCTTCATTATTGAACCTTTACCATATTGTTTTTCAATTTGTGTTATTGCGAGATCAAGAGTTTTGTCATTTGAAGCCATAATTATTTCCTTTAGATTAAGTTAAACTTACCAATACGTTTGTAGTGCACTCTACCATTAATGTTTCTACTTTCAAATAAAGTGAAAAATTTGATATGAAATTCTATTGGAAAATATACAGAATTCATAAAATTCTTCACATCAATATTATTGTTAATTTCTGTTTTTTTCTTTCTTGCAATAGTTATATGGGGCATAAACTTGCTTTTAGTAGACATTTTTAAAGTTTCTGCTAGTTGAACCTGTAATTCATAATTTATTTCTTGAAGTTTTTCTTTACCTCTATCAACACCTAACCATAATATTTGATTTTCATTTCCAAAGACACCAGTGCCATTTATTGAAATTGAAAAATCTTCATACTCACTAATTACAGTATTAATATCACTAAACAATTTTTCATCTTCAACCGTATCAGTAATACCAAGAAAAAGCAATGTAAGATGAAGATTATTACCCGACACCCAATTATAGAACTTTTGGTTATCTCCTAAAGTTGTTCTTGCCATAATGATAGTATCGATAATTTTTCTAGGTATTTTGTAACCTAAGAATAAACGTCTATTCATAATTTTCTTTAATTTTCAATCTTAATAGATTAAGTGCTGACATTGAAGATGTTTCCCTATTAATTTTTCTATCATTTATTTTAGACTGATACATTTTTGAAAAAAAATGTCCTTTAATAAAAATCCCAACATAATATAGTCCAACAGGTTTATCGTCAGACCCACCAGTGGGGCCTGCGATCCCAGTTATTGATAATCCTATGTCAGTTTCATATAAATTAGCTACGTTGTATGCCATTATCTCTGCAACATTACTACTAACTGCTCCGTATTTTTTTAAAATAGATTGTGGTACTTGCAATATTTTATTTTTTATCTCATTAGAGTAAGCAACAATACCACCTACAATGAAATTTGAGCTTCCTGGATTATCTGTAAGTTGCTTTGATATAAGCCCACCTGTACATGATTCAGCTACAGATATAGTTAGTTTATGTTTTAACATCAAATTGGAAACTACTTTATCAAGAGAATCATTATTATATCCGTAATAAAATTTACCAATTTTTTTTAAAAGTTCTTCTTTTATGTCATCTAAGCAGAAATTATTATCTATTTGGATTATTCTAATATTTACTCCTGTAAAATGAGGAAGAATAGAAAATTTAAATCTTTTATTATTATCGTAAATAATTTCTTTAATCATATTGAATAAATAACTTTCAGTGATTCCTGTTGTTTTAATTGTAATGTATGGATTTGAAATCGGCTCATCTGATATATAATATGGAATTATATGATTAGTAATCATATCTTTATATTCTTTTGGAACACCAGGTAAAACAAAAAATATTGAATTAGCATGCTCACCGGTCATTCCTAAAGCAGTTCCGATATCATTTGGTATTGGTTTGAAACTATCTAGTATTTCTGCTTGAGAAGACAGCATAGAATGAACAGAACTATTTACTCCCCTTTCATTCTTTTTTTTTGCAAACTTTTTCTTTAATATTCTTAGATAATCATGATTAATAACTTTTGGTAGCTTGAGAAAACGTGAGAGTGTATCTTTAGTTATATCATCATGAGTTGGCCCCAATCCTCCTGAAATAAATATATAATCAATATTATTTTTTATACAAAATTCAAGCTCAGAAATAATTAATTTTTGATTATCAGGTATATTTACAGATCTTGATATCGAAAGACTAAAATCTCGAAGGCGCTCTTTTAGCCAATGTGAATTAGTATCAACAGTAAAACCATTTAATAATTCATCACCTATCGCAATTATGGCTACTGTCTTCATATATATTGAACTAAAATTATACTTACACAAAGACCAGCCAGTAAATCATCTAACATTATACCATATGCCCCATTATAAAATTGAGAATAGTAAATGACTGATGGTTTTAAAATATCAAAAACTCTAAATAGTATGAATGCAATAGACATGATTACTAAATCAGTTAAAAATAGTAATGACAAAGACATTCCAATTACTTCATCAATGACAATTTCTTGTGGATCTTTATCATTATAGCATATAAGTGAATTTTTGATTGAAAAAAATCCTATTATAGATATAAACAGAAAAATTAAAAGTCTTAATAAAATATTTTCAGGCATAAAACTATACCATATAAAAAATGTTGCAAGACTTGCTATTGTTCCTGGCGCATACTTTACCTTCCCTAAATAAAAAAATGTAGAAATTAATTGTGAAATTCTATTTTTGATCATTTCATTTTTTGTAAAAGTAAATTAATATTTTTTCGATAATAATCTATTCCAGTATAAAATGTAAATACTGTCAAGAGGATCATAAAAGTTTTTAAAACAAAAAATATACTATTATCAATAAGAATTGATTCGAAGATTAGTAGAATTAATAATAATATAATCATGATCATCTGAAGTGATGTTTTAAACTTACTAATATTAGATGTTATCATTGAAATATTATATTTCTTCATTAACAACCTTAAAATAGTTACTAAGAAATCTCTTAAGAATATTAAAATAACCATCCAAGGTAATACGATATCTGAAAGGATATCTATTTGTAGGAATATTATAAATGTGGCTAAAACTAATAATTTATCAGCCAAAGGATCCATGAAAAGTCCAAATTTAGATACGGCATTAAATTTTCTTGCTAATTTTCCATCTAAATAATCTGTAAAGCATGCTATTAAAAGAATTAATAATGAATATGTATATGCATTCTTAATTTCAGAAGTCATTAATACAGCAAAAACTGGCACCAGTAAAATTCTCATAATGGTTAAAAAATTGGGGATATGTTTTTTCAAATTTTTGTTCTTTCTGTAAATGCTTTAGCTAAAGTCATTTCGTCAATATAGTCAAATTGGCCACCAATAGGAATTCCTCTGGCTAGCTTAGATACTATAATTTTAGAATTATAGCGTTCAAGCTTGTCTGCAAGGTATATAGATGTCGCATCACCTTCTAAACTTGTATCCGTGGCTATTATAATCTCTCTGATATTATCATTAAGTCGTTGAAATAATTCATTAATATTTAAATCTTCTGGACCTATTTGATCTAATGGTGATAGCACTCCTCCTAATACGTGGTATAATCCTGGAAATCCTGTTTTATCAATTGCAATAACATCTTTGGGGCGTTGAACTACACAAATTTTACTTTCATCTCTTTTTGAATTACATGCATTGCATATATTTTCTTTTTCAATGTAAAAAAAGCATACATTGCATATAGAAAGTCTATCCTTTACATTTATAATATTTTTAGAGAAATTATAATTAGACTCATTTGTATTTTCAGCAATATAATAAGCTAATCTTTCTGCAGTTTTAGCACCTATACCTGGTAACTTTTTAAATGAATCAATAAGACTTTGAAGTGTATCAGGCAGTGAAATCATAGCATGCCTGGAATATTCATTCCTCCTGTTATTGCTTTCATTTTATCTCCCACCTCAGAATCAACATTCTTATATGTTTGTTTTATAGATGCTAAAATTAGATCCTCGACCATATCTATTTCCTCTTCTAATATTGAAGGATCAATTTTAATTGATAAAATTTCTTTTTTTCCATTAGCTTCAACTTCTACTAGATTTCCCGATGCAGATCCTTTAATTCTAGTATTTTGAAGCTCATCTTCCATATCTTTCATTTTTTTTTGCATTTGCTGAGCTTGTTTCATCAAACCTTTCATCCCACCTTTAGGAAACATCTAATACCCTCCTTTTAAGATATTATTTTACCTTTAAACATATTAATTGCATCATCAAGTAATGGATGATCCTTCTCATCTTTATTTATATTGGTATCTTCTTCTGATGCGATTTCTATATTTTTATTACTTTCGATCATTTCTACATTTATATCAATGGAAAATCCACAAACATCATTGATTACATTAATTATAATTGACTTATCAGACTCCAAAACTTTTTTTATAAACTGGTTACCATTGTTTAACTGTAAAATTAAAATTTCATTTTTTATTTCTTTAGCATTTGTTTCTTCAAAAAATGATGACAGCTTACTGTTTTGTTTATCTAGCTGTTGAATAATTTCGTTCCAATTGCTTTTTACTAAATTTATTGAAGGTAATATCTTGCTTTCAGACACAATATCGCTAGCATCCTTATTATGTTCGTAATTGTAAGAAGCTTTATTATTTTCAGTTTCGTCCATTGATATTTCAGACTCACTTGTTTGAGAATGCTTTAATTCTTTGTGATTATCAGATACATTATTTGAATTTTCAAAATTTTGCTCTCTATTTTTATTGATTTCATCTTGTTTTGAATCAATCTGATCATTTAAAATAGATCTTTCAGGATTAGAATTGTTTTTAAACTTATCATATGAAATATTTGATGCAACTATAGAAATATAATCAACTATCAATACTTCAATTGACACTTTATTATTTTCAATAAATTTCATCCTAGCAGATAAAGCAAAACCTAACTTTATCATTTTTAGAATGTCTTTAATTTCAAAATTGAGATTATTAATTATCTTTTCTTTAAGATGTTTAGAAATATATTGACGCTTATTATTTTTATTTACTTTAAGTAACATACTTTGATTTAAAAACCCTATGAGATCATTTACAAATAATTTCGATGATACACCTGCGTCTAATATTGAATGATATAAATCAATAGCTTTATCAGTATTTTGTTCTAATATGCTTTTACATATTGAATACATATCTTCTTGATCTATCAAGCCAATTGCTGATCTTAAATTATTAATATTAATAATTTTATCAGAATATGCAATTATTTGATCTAACATACTTAATGCATCTCGCATACTTCCATCTGATTTTTGTGAAATTAATTCAATTGCATTTTCCTCAAAGTCTATATTCTCTTTTTTTAGTATATAATGTAACCGATCTACGATAACCTCTGAACTTATTCTCATAAAATCATATCTCTGAGTTCTTGAAAGTATTGTTTGGGGCATTTTTTGTGGATCTGTAGTCGCTAAAATAAAAATTACATGCTTCGGTGGTTCTTCAAGAGTTTTAAGTAAAGCATTAAAAGCTTGCTCTGTAAGCATATGAGCTTCATCAATAATATAAACCTTGTATTCAACTGAGGATGGTGGAAATTTAACTGATTCTCTTATTTCGCGGATCTCATCAATACCCCTGTTTGATGCACCATCAAGCTCAATTATATCTAAACATGCCTCATGACTATCAAGTCCATTTACAGTGGAAGCTAAAACTCTAGCAGTTGTAGTTTTTCCAACTCCCCTTGGTCCTGAAAAAAGGAATGCCTGCGCAAGTCTATTTATAGAAATTGCATTTTTTAGAGTATGTGTAATATGGCTTTGACCAACAATTTGATCAAAGGACTTAGGTCTCCATTTGAGTGATAGTATTTGATATGACATATTATTTAATCTGCGCACCGATGGTAGAATTCTCTGTTAGAAAAATATTTTTTACAGCCAGCTCACTTTCAGGATTCTACGGCACATAGAAATATACTCTACCGCTGCTTCTTTCCAGACCTGACGGGTTTAAAGTCTATACTATTGCGTAAAGCTAAAAGAGTCAACACCACTTATAATAAACATCAAACTCAGCAAAACCCATCCATCGGAATTCAATCCTGCATGAGCGGACTTCAGGTTACAAGGAACCGCTAACTCCCCATCTAGCACAGAAATTATTATCGTTTATAATTTCTTAAAAATTTTGGAATATCTACTTCAGAAATAATATTATCTTTTTTATCTTTTTTAACTGAATTTCTACTTTCATTCCAAAATGATTCAAATTTGTGATTCAAAATAGATTTGAATTCATCATCAAAGCTTCTAATTACTTTATTAATTCTATTTTTCAACTCATTTGAAGAAGCAGGACCGTATGTCAAACTTGTTTCTTCAAACTGATTTATCAAAGTTGTTAACTTAGAAAATCTATCTTTTTGTTCAACGCTTAATTCTTTATCGTTATTTTCTTTAATCATTTTTTAAATCTTCATTTCTATTAAGTGCACCATACATCATTAAAAGACTTCCAATTGTCAAAATTGGCACAGATAAATATAACCAATAATAATCATTAAATCTTTCATTTAAATGATATCCAATAACACTTCCAATTCCAATACCTATCAGATTCATACCCAATAAAATACATAAAAATGCATTAAACTTCATCGGTAGCCTTTTTATTTTTTTTCTTAAATGGATTAAAATTCTTAATCCATTTACGTAGATTAAT
>Ga0160422_10000565_pt1 | contig 22701 bp, 25 predicted proteins | sample Fk160mmetaG_FD_108192 | JGI IMG/M metagenome (GOLD analysis project Ga0160422, IMG submission 108192) | Marine microbial communities from the Central Pacific Ocean - Fk160115 60m metaG | ecosystem: Environmental > Aquatic > Marine > Oceanic > Photic zone | place: The Central Pacific Ocean...
GTCCGACAAAGAGATTATTCATCACCATATCGCCTTGGCGATTTTTCATTAGCTCAACAATGCCTTTTGAGCCGGAGAACTGAACACTTCCACCCCATGATTCAATATCGCTCAAAGTGATGCCGTATGCGGCTAACACTTCCAACGCCTGATTGTGTGCGATAAGGCCTCGCTTATTAATAATCAACCGAACCGGTGGTTTCTTAGATTTCAGATCTTCATACGAAGAAATACCATACTTATCGGCGAAGTCTTTGGTTACCATTGGCTGGAATGCGCCAAAGTTATACATCACAGCCATCGCACGGAGATTAGTGACTGGCGCTTTATAAGGATCCGTGCCCTTCGCAGCGATCTTCGCTTCTGCATCATGCATTATGCCGAAATCCACCTTTTTAGACGCAACCTGCACGGCGTTAGCAAAACCACCGCCCGAGGTCTGATAGGTCACCGTCGCATTTGGATAACTAGCTCGCATTGCCTTATCGACGCCGGCTCCCAAAAGCGACCATAAGCCGCCTGGACTGGCCCCTGCCAAAATATAGTTGTCTTTGGCGACCACATTGACAGACGCTAGACCTATACAAGTCCCAACGACCACAGCTTTTATTACTTTTCTTATGCCCAGCATAAACACTCCTTTTTTGTATAGTTTTGCTACACCACTTTTACATTAGCTCTGCCACTTAGCCAGAACCAAAACAAAATTCCAATACCAGCCATAAATCCTAAGCCTTGATACGCAAAAAAAGGCGTCAACAACGGGACCACTATGGCGAAAGTTAACAATCGCTGAAATGCTCCCAACAAACTGTAAAAGCACCCTGCTGATGCAACAGAGATTAAGAGAAATGCAAGCACGGCTCTCAGCGTAGCCCAGGTTACTTCGATCACAGATCCCCCCCCAAGCAGCGCAGGATCTAGGACGAAAAAGAAAGGAAGTAAAAACGCGCCCACAGCGAACTGGACACCTTTAAACGATATCTTCATCGGATTATCATCTGCGATGGAGGCTGCCGCGAAAGCGGCTACAGCGACGGGTGGAGTAATCGCAGACAGAACTGCGTAATAGAGTAAGAATAGATGCGCCGCCATTTCTGGTACACCCAACTTAATCAGCAATGGACCGATTAATACCGCGGCCAAAATATATGAACTCACTGTCGGCATGCCCATACCTAAGACGATCGTCATAATTGCAGCAACAATCAGTGTTAGCCAAATGGCGTCGCCGGTCATTAGAAATACGAGCGCTGAAAGCTTTGCCGCAAGTCCCGTCATGGTAATACCGCCGATTACAAATCCGGCTGCTGTGCATGCGCCGACGACGGGTGCCAGGCGTCGACCCGTTTCCGCCAAGGTCTCAACAATCCGTGTAACAGACAGGCGGGTTTGTTTCCTGAAGAATGAGATCACAATCACGGCCACCGCACCAAACAACGCTACAAAGGTTGGACTGAACCCCTCGAATAATGCCCAAACGATCGCGGCCAGAGGAACTAAAAATAAGCCGCCGTTTTTCATAGTCTCGGACAACGGTGGTACTGCACTTTTATCCAGTCCCTTTAGACCTAACCGGACCGAGGTATAGTGGACCTGTGAGTAAACAGAAAAGTAGTACAAAAGAGCAGGGATTGTTGAGGCGACAACAATATCGAGATACGGAATACCTGTGTATTCGGCCATGATGAACGCAGCAGAGCCCATCACAGGTGGCAATATACTCCCACCTGTGGATGCCGCCACCTCCACGGCGCCCGCAACCGTTGCCGGATAGCCAATTTTTTTCATCATTGGAATCGTGATCGAGCCGGTGGTTACTACATCCGAGGTTGGACTACCAGAAATAGTTCCATAAAGACCAGAAGACACTACTGCAATTTTAGCTGGCCCCCCGACCCGCGCCCCCGCAATCGAGGCCGCGAGGTTATTAAAAAACTCACCACCCCCTGCGCTCGCTAAAAATGTTCCAAACAAGACAAATAAAAGCACATAGGTCGCCGCAACCCTCAGCGGCGTCCCAAACAGACCGTCCGTTGTAAAAATCATGATGTCCAGGAAATGTTCAAAGCCGATATATCCGTGCCCAAATGGGGCCGGTAACACGTGACCGTATAAATTGTAAGCCATGAAACAGATTACGATGCCCGTCAGCAAAAGTCCGACCGTTCTCCGGCAAACTTCTAAACACAGAACGATCAAAAATGTGGCAAACACCACATCAATCGTTGACAAGGGATCCAAGAGTGTAATCCGCGTCGCTATCGCGTCAGAGTTTATCGCGAAGTACAGACCACAGGCTATGCTGGAAGCTACGAAAATCCAGTCATAGATAGGAACTCGGTCAGGATCATCCTCGAGCCGTTCACTCCCAGCCGCGATTGTGGAAAACACGAGAACCAACATGAAAGACAAGAACAATGTCACCAGTACGAGCGCATCGAGTCTAGAAAAAACCGCCGCATAGGCTGACCACAGAATAAATATTGCCCCATAGGCAATAAGCAAATAACCGACTACACCCTCAGGTCTTCGCGTATATCCAGAGCTAAAAAAACCACCAAAACTCATTTGTTAGACCTTAAATGACTCGAATGTGTTTTCAAAAAAAAGATCCTCTGGGGAAATTAAACTATCGGTAATACCCTGTTCAAAACAATACCTGATAAATGTCTCGAGGGTTGCGCGATTTTCCTCAATGCCATAGGCCCAGATATCATGATTACCAAATAAATTTCGTGAGTCCCTCAATACTGAGAATATCCATGGCAAAGGAATCGCGGAGGCCGTCGCATCCGAGAGGCGCGATACGCAGCGTTCCCTCGCCAGATCGAGTCCTTTATAAACTGTTTGCGCGACCCACGGATTTTCATTCAGCACATCATCGCGGATAACAATTGTATGCATGATTGGGAAACACCGAGTTTTCTTGAAGTAATCGAGCTCTACATCACGGGGATCATCAAACATTCTTGCGACTAGCGGATCCTGGTCTTTAAAGGACTGAATAGGATGAGCTGTGATAACAGCATCAACTACGCCCGACAGAAGTAGATCATTGAGATTGTGGTCTATATCCGACTGGAGATTGACCCACTTCGGCAGATTAAACTTTACCTTTTCAGACCTACCCGGCTGATGGACACCCGACTGTATCCATATGATTGAACTTAAGTCGACGTCAAACTGATCTGCAAGCGCACCTCTTACATAGACTCCCGCAGTTTGACCCCATTCTGGTATTCCGATTCGGCAACCTTCTAGATCCTTCGGCTGTTTGATCCCAGAATCGGTTCGGACGTAGATTGCTGAATGACGAAAAACTCTTGATGGAAATACTGGAATAGCCACACCGCGAGCCTGTTTTTTAGATCTAAGGTTGACATATTTGGCGAGAGAATGTTCAGAGATTTCGAACTCTCCAAATTTGATAAACCTGAAAAAAATTTCTTCAACGGGAAGCTTGAGTTGGGTCAGTTCTATCCCTTCGGTGACTACCTCTGGCTCAAAAATATCTCGAACATGGTCGTAATCGTGGCAGGCGAACGTTAGTTTCAGCATCAATGCCCCGTAAGCTAGATCAGTTTTTATTATTAGAATAGTCCACTTGCGGAACGCTACTACTTAGGTATCTAATCGTCAACGAAGCCGGGGAATATTGATAAATCAAAATAATGGGGGATGCAAACTGATGGATGCTCTCGTGTCGCTATCTTTTGAAGCGCTCCTCGCGATCACTTTCATCGTGTTTCTCGGCGGTTTGATCAAGGGATTCCTCGGATTCGGGATGCCTCTTTTTGCAACACCCCTACTGGCATTGTTCATGCCACTACTCAGTGTAATCCCGATGATGGCTGTCCCGGTTTTGGCGTCCAATATTTACCAAGCGAAATTTTCACGTAAGAGCTTCGAGTACCTCAAAAGATTTTGGCCACTAGGAATTGGACAAATCATCGGAGTAAGTATTGGAGTGCAGATTTTAGTCAGCGCAGATTCAAATGTGGTCAAAATTTGTCTCGGCCTAATCGTTCTTATCAACATAATATTACGGACGACGAGATGGAAATTGAGGATCGCACCAAAACAAGAATCGATCAGTGGACCGATTGGTGGATTAGCGGCTGGTGTTGTTGGGGGCACCACATCCTTCGTTGGTCCGCTGTTGGTCCTCTACTTATCCTCACTTGAAAATCTGAAAAAGGACGATTTCGTAAAGGCCATCGCATTATTATATCTCGGAGGTTTCCTTCCTATGTACGGTGGGTTGGCAGTACTCGGATCATTCAGCTGGACACAACTAATCGGCTCATTCGCCATCTGTGTACCTATGCTGATTGGAATTTGGCTAGGTGAAAAAACGAGGTCGAGAGTTTCGGAGGAGCTTTTTGAAAGAGCTGTGATGATTACGTTAGGCCTTATTGCGTTATCCCTCATCTATCGTTCACTAACCAACATATTAGGATGGTAAACACAGAAATGTCAGACAAAACGCGAGCCGAATTCAATAACATATCAACTTTTCCTACTGACCAGTCGATCGCATATCTAGCCCGAGAAATAACTCGGATCTATACACGAGACCTACAAAACGCGATCGCAGTTCATGGCATCCTAATCGGTCAATATCATTTCTTGAGGGTCCTCTGGGAAAAGGATCAGATTACTCAGCGCGAGCTGGCAAACGCGGTTGGTATGAAAGAATCAACGACCTTTACCGCGCTTGCGGGGATGGAAAAACAGGGACTACTCACTCGGAAAAGGGACTCAGATGATAGGCGGAAGATGACAATCAAACTTACTGAAAAAGCTCGAGCGCTCAGATCAACTTTGATCCCCGTTGCAAAAGCTGTAAACGATCGACCATTGAAAGGCCTCAACCCAAATGAAATTTTTCAGCTTAAGACCGCGCTAGAGAAACTACGAGATAGTCTGGCAGGCGAAGTCTAATGAGCCCTTCAACGACTCCAATCATAGTCATTACTGGAGCAACAAACGGAATAGGCCGAGCCACCAACGAGCTCCTAAAGGCAAACGGCGTGTCAACCATTCCTTGTGACTGCGAACCCTGCGCGGACTCTGACTATAGGTTGCTCGATTTAATGAGCCGAACCTCAATCACTGAATGCGCGAACACAATCCCGGACAATATCGAAGGTCTTATCAACTGCGCCGGTGTGGCCCCTGTAAGTCATGCAAATACCGCGGTCCTAAAAATCAACTGGTTCGGAACGAAGTTGTTTACCGAAAAGATATTGACGAAAATAAAAGCCAGTGGCTCAGTCACAACTGTAGCATCCCGCGCTGGCGATAACTGGGAAGACAATATTACGAACCTGAACCAACTCATAGACAGGTCGTACGATGAAGTGGCTAAGACCATTGACATCGAAAATTTTACACCCGCTCGAGCATATGAATTGTCGAAGGAACTTCTAATTTTTTGGTCAATGATTAAGGCGGCATCTCACGCATCTATACGATTCAATACAGTCAGCCCTTCCTCAGTAGAGACCAGACTGACCCCCAGTTTTAAAGAGGCGTTCAAAGGACGAAGTGTAAATAACGATAATCTCCGAAAACAAGCCACCACGCCAAATGAAATAGCTGAAGCAATATGGTTTCTGGCCAATCCATCAAATTTGTCAATCAACGGCGTTGATTTAAAAGTCGACCAAGGAATTACTGCTAAACGGAAAATAACTAAAATCAACAAAACCAAACAAGGAAAACGGGATGAGTAGACTCAACCTCACAATTGCGACCGGAAACTATGACCGTACCCGGCCAATTTCTGATGGACGGATCAATATCGAGGGTGTTGATCCAAATCATTTATTCTTCTCTCCAGAAGAAATGTTTTACCGTGCGTTTAGATTTCAGTCGTTCGATGTGTGTGAGCTGTCTTTTTCTTCATACTGCGTTGGCGCCTGTGATCCTGATTTTCCTTACATTGCAATACCAATATTTCTGTCACGCTCGTTCAGACATGCTGCAGTTTTTACCCGCAACGACGCCAATATCCTTAAACCAAGCGACCTTAAAGGAAAGACGCTAGGTGTCACAGAATATCAACTGACAGCCAACGTTTGGGTCAGAGGAATTCTTGAGGATTACTATGATGTTCCCCAGATTGACATTCGTTGGATCCGAGGAGGCTTGTTCGATCCAAAAAGACCAGAAAAAATTAAAGTCAAATTACCTGACGGACTTGACTACCGCGAGGCTCCAGAAGGATCCACACTGAACGACCTAATGGAGGCTGGTCAGATTGAGGGGCTTATCGGTCCCAGACCACCAAAAAATTTCTATCAGAACCAAAATTACGGGCGCTTGTTCTCAGACACTTACGGAGCAGTCGCTGAGTACTACCAGAACACGCAAATATTTCCAATCATGCACGTGGTCGGGATAAAGAAGGAGTTGGTGAGTGAGTACCCCTGGTTACCCGCCTCACTTTACAAGGCATTTGAGGAAGCTAGGAAAATTGCACTACAAGCGATTCTAGATACCTCTGCTAGTAAAATGACGATACCCCTCATCGACGAGCAGATTGACTTCGTCCACAAAGAGCTTGGACCGGAATTGTGGACTTACGGTTTTCACAATAACCGCCACGTCATTGATAAATTTCTGGAATATCACCACATGCAGTGTCTATCGAGCCGGCTCTTAGACGCTGAAGAATTATTTCATCCCTCCTCAATGGAGTCTTATTCACTCTGAATAACGTGTAGCATTTCTTCTCATACTTTAGTTGAATTTTGGTGCCACGCAACATATACTTAGAAAACTAAGTTATTTATTACGATGAGGATTGAATTCGAATGACAGCCACTACAGCTGATTACACGTCGGATCAGCGCAAAGGAATATTTAGCAACTTAGCAGACTCCGTGCGTCTTGCATTTAAGCTTAAAGATCAATTCGAAAGTATTGACGATCCTCAAAAACGCCATGAGGCAATTTGCAAAATGATAGCGAGTCAATAGTCAAGGCCTTGGTTGAAGCATTCACCGCGCCAACGACATGCGCAAAAAATTAATCTTCTGGCGGGATCCAACAGTCTTCGAAACCCTCTGCTGGTTCGAGTTGGTCAAACCAATCGAAACCCATCAATCTGGGCATACGGCTGTTCATCACGACAATGCGAGCTTCTGTCGTAGAGGTGTTGAAGCGCTTGTGGGCGCAGTATGGAGGTATGTAAACGAAATCACCGGCCTTCCATTCGAATACTTTTGGTGTCGTTTCCCACTCCCATACAAACTCATCAGCGCAGTGAAAGTTCACGTCGAAATGGTGGTCATAACCCTCACCCTCAACGACAAAGGCAACTTCTTCAGATAAATGCCGACTCGTCCCGGTTGCTTTTCCGGACTCAATAAACTGCATATACAAATCCAAACAACACTCTTTGGTGTTCATCTCTTCCCGGATGATGTGCTTAATTAGGCCATCAGCCGAACGCTCCATCGGCATCTCATCCGACTTCACAATATTTTTTCGGGTCACGTACTCCTTACGAAACTTTTTTGAGGCCTCTAAAGCTTGGCTATAAAAATCGGCAGACATTGAATCATTTTTCGCCCGAGCTCTCTCGGTTGGATCAACAAACATTCGCATGCTCCTAGTTATATCGACGTTGGGGGAGCGTAATCCTCATGGCCCGGCACGGGCGTCTTGGGAGGGTACTCAACCATTTTTTGAAAAATCATGTGCATGAACAGAAACAACGGCTTCGCCTTCATGATCAAAACGATACCCTCTTCATCTGGGTCGTCATTGAAATGCTGGTGGACGCAGCCATTCTCGACGATCAAAGCGTCTCCTGCCTCCCAGTCAATCCGGCGACCGTCGTGTACGTCATGGCCTTTACCTTTCAACACAAAGAAAACAGCCGAATTCATATGTCCGTGCTTTTGACCGTAGCCGCCGGGAGCATAAACATCTATATGAGTCTCGATTGACTGAGCTACTTTTGCTGCTTGAGGATTAATAACCTTCTTACCGTAGTTTTGTGGACCACCTTTCCATTGCATATCGGGAGTACGGTAGACCCTCGGCTGGTTGAATAGCTCTGCCATTAATTCCCCGTATGTACCCTCAAGCGCTCTTACGAAGACCCGTTTCTTCTGCCACCTTTCCCACACAACTTCTCCATCGGAACCACCTGCAACCAAGTCAGTTTTTTCAGCCATACAGTTCTCCTAAATACCCTCCGGATGGTAAGCCAACTTTGCTTTCTGCTCTTCTAACAAATGACACCTAGGCCCATAACAAAATCTTCTCACTTTGAAGGTGAACGTTATTAATTTAAAGAGTATACGTATTAACTGTATTTCAGTTGCCATCATTTTCCGATTTAAATAAAGCCATGAGTAACGAACAGCCAAAGAAAAGTCGCCCAAAGAAAAGTGCCTTGGAAACGATTGCCTACTCGGCTTTTTGTATTGTCGGTGCCTACTATTGCTTTCATTTGAAAGGTACGGACGGATTGCTTTCAGCGCTGGCATTTCAGAGAGAAATGTTCATCGGATTATTGCCCAGAATTATAATGGCTCTCGGTATCGCATCCCTTCTTTGGGTGTTACTCGATCCAGAAAAACTCAAAAACGCAATTCAGAAACGGAAAGGCTGGATAAAGCTTGTCTACGCAACGATCTTAGGTGCTATTACACCTGGCGGACCATCAAGCTCTTTTTCTATTCTGAATATGTTTCTCAATAGTGGCCTCGGCTACTTGATAGGCGTCACATATATAACCGCATGGTCCATGCTGGGCGTCCAGCGAATATTGATATGGGACATCCCGCTACTGGGAACCGAACAGGCCAGTCTGCGCTTTATTTCTGGTTTCTGGTTGCCTGCGTTGGCTGGAATTTTCGCCGCTTGGATTTTTGGTAAATACGAGGACGAAAAACGGCCATGATGACCCCGTCTCTTTTGATTCTTGTCGCCCTGCTTCTCATCCTTGGATACAAAGCAAAGAAACGTAATGATGGCTCAATAACGCGTGCCTATGAGCGTTTCAAACAACAAATCGCTCAATTTTTACCCCGTATGGTTCTCGTAGTCATCGGCACCGGCTTCCTACTACAGGTAATCCCAGCAGATCTAATCTCAACACATTTAGGGAAAGACGCTGGCTGGCTACCAATCCTCTATGGTGGTTTCGCGGGTATGTTGGTTCCAGCCGGGCCAGCGGTCGCGTTCACTACAGCCGCAACACTAGCCGGCTCTGGCGCGGCACCAGCGGCTATGGTTGCCTTCATAACCGCCTGGTGTATCTTCGCGATCCACAGGATTTTAATTTACGAAACGCATCTAGCGGGAGCTCGGTTCTTAATGGTCCGATGTGTAGTCGCCGCTCCAATACCTTTTATCGCAGGATCCCTGACCCATTTGGTAACGAACATTTAGGAGAATACGTATGGAATTAAAAGCACACCTTTCTATACCGGAAAAGCCAATCGGCAATTTGATAATCGTGCATGAAAATCGGGGACTTGATGGTCATATCCGAGATGTTGCAAACCGTTTTGCTTCTGAAGGTCTCGCGGTCGTTGCTCCCGATTATTTATCACCGATCGGTGGATCAGTGACAGATGTTGATACGAATATCGAAAATATAAAAAGTATTACCAGAGCGCATGTTACTGACATAAGTCAGTATTGGTCTGAGACAGTATCAAAAATATCGCAATTTCCTGATTGGTCGATACTTGGATTTTGCTGGGGCGGCGGTGTTGTGAACCATTGCGCAACTAAACTTCATTCAATTGAAAAAGCGATAATGTTCTACGGCACCGCACCAGATCTTGAGCTCACTAAAGATATTCAAGCCACTCTGCAACTGCACTACGCCGAAAATGACGACCGTATAAATGCTGGCAAAGATGACTACCAAAATTCCCTTGAAAAATGCGGAATAAATTTTGAAACCTATACGTATAAGGGGGCTGGTCATGCTTTTTTTAACGATACGCGAACCGATAGGTATCATGAAGAATCAGCAACCATGGCCTTTAAACGCGTAATTAGCTTTCTAAAAGGATGAAATTACTTTTGAAATCTTAACGCGCTCAATATCGCGCCTAAGTCAATTTCATCATCAACCCAGACAAGTTGCGATGAAATTTTGCGTAGTTTTTGTGCCAAATCCTGCTTAGATAATGAGGAAGGCCTTGGATCTTGTCTTTCAAATTGAGTCGAGATAATTGTTGTTATGAAACGATCACTCATCCAACGGTCTATTTTAGAAACCAATAAGTTAAATTTTTCTTGCGAATTACTGAGAGCTGGACATATGAACGTCAAAAAATCGGGCGGTTCCATCACGAATAATTGATCTATTTCCACAAATCCTTCACCAGACACATACAAAAGAGTGTGTTGTCCGTATGAGACTTGCCTGTCAATCACTTTTTCAAATAAGGACAAGCATTCAGGATGAACGATAAAAGCGAACTTCCGGTCTTTGTTATTTCGTTTTTGAATCCTAAAAGCTACTGCTTGCTGAGTATTTTTCTCCGCACAAAGCCCGTTAGCGGAATACCGAACCCCCCGTTTTATCATACGGTTGTCTGTCTTTTGCCTTCGCAAACTTTGAAATCTTCCTTAGCAGCCTCAAGGAAATCTTCGTCCCTAGGGATTAACTTGGACACCGACCTAACTCTCTGCTCTTCTACCGACACTCCAGGCGGTGTCTGGCCCTTATCCCTAAGGGCTATAACGGCTTTTTTAAGTACCTTTCTGGCCATAATTATGCCGTTATCAGTAGAGACAAGGTTCTCTTTGGTTCTGTCTACGATTGGGCCCATCGATTCTTGTACCGATGCATCTTGCATTGCGAACCCCTCAATGCCGCTATATGTATCACCTCGCTTCTGCGCTTCTCTATCCATTAAATAATCATTATCTTTGTTCTGTAGGGGTCTGAAGGTCCCCGGTACATATGGCACATGAATTCCCTCACCCCGCTCCATAGCCTCTCTTTCCTGAACCGATAAAGGTCGTACAGGGTGGTAGTCGTACGACCAAGCCATGCAATTGTGATCGTCGATCGGAATCCAGAAATGACCATGTACTGGGTGATCGCCACGTGGAGGTATTACCGTAAAACAGGGGGCGACAAAAGGAGTGATTCTCCAATAATATTGGGAATTCTCAGCGTTCCTTCTTGCACCAATCAGCAGCCCCCCGTCCACTTGTTTCACCTCGAACGCTGGTTTCCTGTCCCTTAGGTTATACTTGTTTCCCTCAGCCCCTTTAAATAATGGATCCTTTTTCATTGTGGCTCCGTGTAGAAAAGAGACGTGAGATGAATCAATACCTCCTTCCATCGCTTGTAACCAGTTACATTCTTGAATCCTTTTTGAACTAAATGTTTGCTCAAGGGGCACTGACGCAAACTCGTACTCTGGTTCGGCTGGCTTATGCTCTTCTGGCCCCATGTATACCCAAATTATCCCCCCTTTCTCAATCATTGGATAGGAAGTCAGTTTGATACGATCGCAAAGGCCGCTCTCTTCCGGCTCGGAGGGAATTTCAACACAATTACCGTTCACGTCGTACTTCCAGCCGTGATATGGACAGCGAAGACCTTTCTCCTCATTCCGCCCGAACCAAAGACTGATACCGCGATGCGCGCAGAATTCATCTATCAAACCAAGCCTTCCATCACTATCGCGAAAAGCAATCAACCGCTCAGACAAAACCTGAACACGAACAGGTGGGCAATCGTTCTCTGGAAGTTCATAGGAAAGTAGGATCGGTAGCCAATAACGGCGGAACATGTCACCCATTGGAGAACCCGGACCGGTTTGAGTAAGTAACTCATTATCTTCGCGTCTAAGCATAGTTTTTCTTACTCCCTTTCATTCAAAAACGATTTGGATTTGATCGTCCAGAGTGTCTAGTGAATGATACGATACCAATACTTAGAAATCTAAAGGTAATTCAATTTCGCTATGGCTCTAATAGAACTGTGCTCCGAATCTGATCTGGAGCATAACGAGGCTAGACTATTCTCAGTAGATGGATTAGACATCGCTCTTTTCAAGGTTGAGGATAACTTCTACGCGCTGGATGATCTTTGTAGCCATGGTCCAGGCTCATTAAGTGAAGGCTATCTAGATGGATTTAACATTGAGTGTGATTTCCACAGTGGGATGTTTGACATTCGCACTGGCGAGGTCACGGCACCGCCGTGCGTTGATCCCGTGAAATCCTACGTTGTGTGTAAACAGGACGGCAAAGTCTTCATAGAAATCGATCAATCATAACATGCGAGTGACATGCACAAGATAATATTCGATCACACGGGGCCGATGAATCTGGATCTATAAGGTTTTGCGTTGTTGTTCTGCGACCTAATGTGCACAACCTTTTGAGGGGAACCTAAGCACCACCAAACACTTGAAAAAAGCGCAAATCGTAACAATACGTGGCCGACTTTATTGAACTAAATTACAAAAAAGGACCAAACGATGAGTGAGTTTTCTAATTATCTTGAAGCCAAGCTAGACGAGCTGGTAACAGCCAACAGGATCCTCGGTAAAGAAAACGTTTGCGATGCTTTCGGACACGTTAGTATTAGGCATCCAGGTCGTAATGATCGGTATTTTCTATCGAGGTCACGTGCGCCAGAGCGTATCGAAGTAGACGATCTGATGGAATTTGCGCTTGATGGTGACCCAATCGATCAAAAAGGCCGAACTCCATATGCTGAACGGTTCATTCATGGTGCGATTTACGCAAGACGGCCTGACGTCCAATCAGTCGTGCACAATCATAGCATGAACGTTATTCCTTTTGGGGTAACCCAAACCCCTATCAAACCCTTACTCCACATGTGCGCATCAATGGGATGCGATGTACCTGTTTGGGACTCCCGCGACAAATTTGGGGACACTGATTTGTTGGTCCGCTCGATGGAAATGGGTTACGACTTAGCTGATGCCCTCGGCGATAAACGAGCGGTATTGATGCGTGGTCATGGATGTACTGTGGTCGCTAAATCGCTTAGATTGGCCATATTTGCGTCTGTATATTTGGAGATGAACGCTGAGATTCAATTAAAATCACATTCGCTCTCTGGCGACAACATTACCTTCCTTAGTGCGGGCGAGATAGAGCAAATCATTGGAAGCCAAACATCATTCATTATTGAACGAGCATGGGAAAGGTGGGCCCGACGTGCGGAGCGATCTTACGACCCTGAGCCCAATCAAGTTGACTTTGACTAGGCAAGCGCACAAGGGACCTTTTGCAAACGGGTCTCATCACTGCACATCACAGTCGTACGGTTAATTAGTCTGATATCAGGATAGCTGTAACCCCCCATAGCACAGTGTAGGACACTCCTGTTGTCCCACATCACAACGTCTCCCTCCGCCCAAACATATTCAAGCTTGGCGCTCGTCCTATCGAGATATATGAAAAGTTCATCAAGAATCGACTGACCCTCATCATCGGGAATATCGGCGATGCCAATCGTAAATCTGGGGCTCGCGAAAAGAATCATCTCTTTGCTTTCAGGATGCTCATAGACAAGGGGATGTTGCACGGGTGGATGTTTTTCTAACTGCTTAGCGTAAAACTCGCGGGCATTGACCCTATTTTCTGAGATTGTTACTCGTGGATTCACTAGTTTACTGACACAATGAATGCCTTCCAAACCCTGCACGGTTTTTTTCAGATCATCTGAAAGCTCCTGATAAACCTTAGCCATATTTACAAAACCGGTATTCCCCCCCCTATGCGGTGTCTTCAAACAATGAAGAATGGATCCAAGGGGAGGATCAATTTGCCAGGACAGATCAGAGTGCCATTCCACGCCGGCGTCAACAACACCGATCGGTTTTCCATCCCTCAAATCGTTTGATAGCACCAAAATTTCGGGAAAACCTTCTAATAAATACTGATTGTTGCTATGAACATCGCAAGCACCAAAGCGCTTAGAAAATAAAATATGCTGCTCTGGCGACAACGTTTGGTCGGAAAAAGCAATAACTTTCTTCCTAACAAGGGACTGATAGACAAAATCGAAATTCTCGGCACTTAATGGCTTAGAGAGATCGACCCCGCAGATTTTTACACCGACTGCATCTGATAACGGTTCGACTGACGGCCTCATAAAGTCCTCCTATTTATCTTTTATAACAATATTTCCCTGCGTGTCCAGCTCGGCAGTCTGCAGAGGAATGACTAGCGTCGTGGTATCCGACTGTTCTATAACAAGTGGACCCTCATACATTTGATTCGATTCCATTGTCTCACGTTGCATGACCGGGACCTCAAAACGCTTTGAGGATCCGTCAAGATCAAAAGTTGCAGTTCGAGCACGAGATTCTTTTTCCAACACTCCAGTCACGGGTTGTACATCAAAGACTGACTGGTCCCGATCCGGAGCGGCGCGACCAACCAATCGATAAGACATAATCTCTACAGGTTGCGTGTTAGCTGCATGACCGAATTTTTTTGCGTGCATGTCATCAAAGTCAGACCGAATAGTATTTGTACTTAAATCGTCAATGTTCACCTGCACGGATAACTCGTAACCCTGCCCCTGATATCTCAGGTCCATATATCGCTCAAGTGTCAAATTGGACCGAGGGAAACCTTCGTCATCAAATTTGGTAAATGCGTCTTGCTCGAGATCACTGAAGACAGCTTTTACCATTTCAGATGTCGCTTCCAAGAGGGCCTGTGGCTTGGTGCTTATAAACTCATGTTTGACATCCGCTTGTAATAAACCCAAGGCCGACGTAACACCTGGTCTGGACGGAATCAATACCTGTTTGAGGCCGAGCTCTCGCATGATCCTCGACGCATGTAAGGGCCCGGCTCCACCAAATGCGACCAATGTGAATTCCCTCAAATCTAATCCTTTACTCGTAGCCAGTGCCCTGACGGCCTCAGCCATTTTGATGTCAACCACCTTGAGCACACCGAGTGCAGCATCCTCTACAGAAAGAGCAAGAGGTTTTGCTAGCTTTTGATTAATAGCATTTTTCGCGGCTTCGATATCGAGGTTGAGATGATCTTTAACCTCTACTCGGTTATCCAAATATCCGAGCATTACATTACAGTCAGTGACCGTAGGGGTCGCCCCACCTCTTCCATAAGCTACAGGGCCAGGAACCGCACCCGCGCTCTCTGGTCCGACATGTAACAGACCGCCTTCATCAACCCAGGCAAGGGTACCTCCCCCAGCAGACAGGGTTTCGACCTGAACCGAGGGAAGACAAATGTGGCGGCCATCTATATCGAATCGATCCCTTATTTCGACAGCACCGCCTTCGGTAACCGCGACGTCGCAGCTAGTGCCTCCCATATCAAATGAAATGCCATGCTCAAGCCCTGCCTTATCAAGAATGGATAACGACGCCATAACACCACCGGCAAGCCCCGACATGAGCGTTGACACAGGGCGTACTGCGGCCGTTTCAAGGGAACCAACGCCCCCGTTCGATTGCATAACGTAACGCTTTTTTGTGGTAACCCCTAGACCAGAAATCGCACGATCCAACGCAGATAAATAACGGTCCATTTTAGGCCTCAAGTAGGCATTGATGACAGTCGTCGATAGCCTGTAATACTCTCGAATAAAGGGGCAGATTTCGTTCGATAGGGTTACCTTTACATTTGGCAGAACCTCTTTAGCGATGCGACGAACCGCTCGTTCATGTTCTGGATTAATAAAAGAGAACAACAGGCATACCGCAATTCCCTCAATATCCTCATGCTTAAGAAGTTCTAGCCTTGATCTCGTCAATTTGAGATCAATCTCTCGGACAACCTCCCCCTTCGATCCAATCCGTTCTGGGACCTCAATAACATTGGCTCTATCCACCAACAGCTTTGGTCTCTGGTAACGGATGTTAAAGATCTCTTTCCCGTACGGTCTTGCTTGTTCCTGAACCTCATAAACGGCGTCAAAACCTTCGGTAATTACAAGCGCCGTTTTGCTGCCATGCTCTTGTAGCAACGTATTCGTTCCAACAGTTGTGCCATGTATGAAGAGGTCGATCGCTCCGGGTTTTACACCAGTCTCAGTAATTTTGAGGAGCCCCTGAATAACAGCTTTTTCTGGCTCTGCAGGAGTTGAGGGAACCTTGAAAGACTGCAGTAGACCTGTTTCGTCGAGATAACTAAAATCGGAGAATGTACCGCCCGTATCAACAGCGACTTGTACTTTTTTCATCTAATCCTCTGAGATCCTAAGCGACACTTTTAGTTCCATTAATTGATTCGGATGACTCTCCACATCCACCACCACTCGGAGTCTCAAGAGCAAACGATTCCCCAAAATCTATGGGAATATTGACCTCCCTTGATGATAGTAACTTAGGCTCGCGATCGGGATTCAAGACAGCCCTGCCAGGCTTACCGTCCTCGCCGCCAACGACACCCCTCGGCGGAATCTGGTGCCTCGATGATCTTATAGAAAGACGTATCCCATCCGCTAGCGACTGATAGACCCGTCGAAATGCATCGCCTCCAGAAAAAAGACCCCGCCCACCGGTATTTTTTAAAACGCTAAACTCTGTGACACGAAGCGGGTACTCTGTTTCAAGTATTTCGATCGGGGTTATTCGGCCGTTGGTTTGATTCACATGACAGCCGGTCGACCCTTGATTAGCGCTTGAGGCTCCAGAACCACCAGCAAAAATCTCGTACGAAATACTCGGTCTTGCCCCATTAACCGTTTTCGGGAACCCAAAAATAAGCGACCGGGAATCTGATCCGTCTGCGCGCTGCACCATTTCAGATAACTGGCCGAGCGCATCGAAACTCGCATTTATCACAGCATGAACAGTCGGATTGTAGGTATTCATTGGAGCGGGTAATTCCGGCTCAAGAATTGAACCGAAGCGCGTCCTGATCTCAATAGAATTCAAGACCCCCTGATTAGTTGTGATGTCTTTACCCAGCGATGAGATCACAACATAACTACAAGCAGCTCTCACAAGCGATGGCCGGATATTGGCCGGCCCCACTGCTTGGTCATCGCTCTCAGAGAAATCAAAAACAATATGGTCACGATTCTTATGCACCGTTACAGCGATTTGGATCGGGCTCCCCACTCTCACACCATCGTCGTCAAGAAGGCGGTCACCACTCGCAGAGCCATCCTTCCAGAGAGCAAATTCCCGACGGATGGTTTGCTCGACGTTCGCAATACGCTGACTTATAGCTTGATCTATCATTTGTCGACCGTACTTTCCGACAAGCTCTTGGATTCGTTCCGACCCGAGCCATCCGCAACCTAATTGACCTCTGATATCGCCCATAACAAGATCCGGGGAACGACTATTTGCCCGAATAATCATCTCAACTTCAGGGGACATATTTCTTTGAGTCACAAATCGTATGGGAGGAAAATGCATTCCTTCCGAATAAATATCAGTCGCCTTGCCTGAGCAACTTCCTGGAACGGATCCGCCGATATCACTTTTGTGGGCAATGCTGGCCGTGAAATAAGACAGTTCATTTTCAATAAATACTGGAACAATCACGCACATATCAGGTGCATGAGGGCTACCACCGATATATGGATGATTGACAAGAAACGCATCGCCATCTGAGATCGCATGAGGCGGATAGACCTCTAAAACTGCTTTGATCGAAACTGGGAAAACACCGAGATGTAACGGCAGGACAATATACTGTGCCGCAACATCACCTTTGGCAGTAAGAATCGCACAACTTGCGTCGTGACTTTCGCGAATAATGGTCGAAAATCCGGTACGAAATAGTGCCTCCTGCATCTGCTTAACAACACCAGCAAGCGACGCATTCAGAATTTCTTCGGTAATCGAATCGACCAAGGTTTGCTCCTCCACCCAGTCCGTAGACTACTGAGGAAACCGAGGGTCAGGTAATATCAAATTGCGATGCGCGGAATCGTGGCCCCGTCTACCAAAACCAACAAGAACCGATAACAAATTAGTCTATCTGCTCCTGGTCTTCGTACAACTCAAACCCTTCAACAGACAAAATGTCGGGATTTTCATGTGCGACCTCAGCGACGAGAGCCACGAGTTGGTCCCTTACGACCTCAATCGCTCTAGAACTCGGCCTACTCATGTTTTCAGCGAGATAAAGTGTCCTAACGGGGGTCGGATTCACAATTCGTGCGGTTCCAACATGCCCACTCTCTACCTCCCACTTAACAGCGCCAATAGATCCGACAGAAAAACCCAACCCCTCTCTTATCAGATAGCGTATCGGTTGAACAGACTCGACCTCATGGACAATATTTAACTCGACACCAATTTCCTCGGAAAAACCGTCGACAAGCTTTCTATACTCGAACTTCGTCGATGGAAGTATTAGCGGGTAATCCACTAGGTCCTTAAACTCGACCACATCGGGTATTTTCTCAGAAACGGAGTCCTTCCAGTACGTTAGGACCAAGGTTTCTTTCCCGATTGGCTTGAACCTCAGGTCTTGGTCATCAGATGGAGCGTAACAGAGCGCTAAATCTAAGCGCCCGTCGTTCAACATTTTCGCGAGCGATTCACTGATCGAGTCGCGCAGGCACACCGATACGTCCGGGTATTCAATCGCTATTTTTTTCACCAACTGAGCTGCGAGTAATTGACCGGTTCCATGAGTCAAGCCCACAAGAGCTGGGCCCGACGGCGTGTCTCGCAAATTCTGCAATTCATTCTTGATGTAATGCATCTGGCTGATTAGTCGTTCAGCATGTTCAGCAAGTTTCAGGCCCGCAGCGGTAGGTGTTACCCCCCGGGCGTGACGTGTCACAAGTTCTACACCAAGTTCGTCCTCGAGACGTCTCAGATATAGACCGAGAGCCGGCTGCGCTATGTAGAGGTGTCGGGACGCCTTTGTAATGCTCCGGTGTTTGATAATACCGAGAAACAGACGCAGGCTTTTAATGTCCAACTGATAAACCTCAGAAAGTTAATGATCAAAAATTAATCATGCGCCTTCATCGCCGAGATATCAACGCCCAAGTACTCTGCTTTTTCACCATACAACAAGGCACTAACGTCGTCCGCCGAAAACATTTTTACCAACTGGTCGATGGTGCCAAAAAGTGGTAGAGGTAGCTTTGCGGTTTGGGCCAACTCCATCGCGACATCCATATCCTTTTCTTGCCACGTGAACCTGGTGTTGTCCCAACGGTCGAGGGTGGTATTTCGAGCCGGGCACTCTAACAAGATCTCACGCATATGCTGGGCGTTCACTCCGTGCCGCTTTGCCAACGCTAGGACCTCGAAATTGGCACAACACGCCGCCCAGTGCATCATATTGTTACAGGTCTTTCCAAGCTGCCCAGCCCCCACGTCACCAACGCGATGTACGGCTCGGCTGTAACACATCAGGACAGGTGTCACGTAGGCGACATCGGACTCAGACCCACCACAAAGACTTGCTAAGTTACCGTCCCGCGCGCCTTGCATTCCGAAAACAACCGGCGCATCGACAAACCTCACACCAGAGGCCTCGCAACTGGGCGCAATCTTTTTCATAGTGTCCGGATGATTTGTCGCGGCTACGACAATCGCAGCGCCACTTTTTGGTCCGTTGGACAAAATAATATCCACGACCGACTCTGTTTGCCCATCAGTCGCAACTATGACTATAAACACGTCGATATCGGACACCTGACTGGCGAGATCATTCCCGGCACTCAGGCCTCGCGCCTTGGCCTCGGCGATTTGCTTTTCATCGAGATCTATCCCGACAACGTCCATTCCCGTGCTCTGGATGTGGAGAGCCATTTCTAAGCCCATCGCCCCAATGCCAACCACACAACTTTTCATACTCAGTTCCCTTACCTATATCTCTTTTCAATAACTGCTTCTTGGCGCTCGATACTAAACCTGAGCCTCTCTACATAATCTAAATCTGTTCCCGTCACTCGGATCCAGCGGGCTGGGGGTGCGGAGTGCTGCGTAGAATGAATGACCAGTGGGCCGAAAAACATAGCGTTCCCGGGCGTCAGGTCGGTCTGATCAGTCTTCTCCAGTGCCGCCTGACCCGGCCGACCGGGAGCACCGCTGATCCTTTTATACGTGGACATCTCAGTCGCACCACTCACCTGAAAATAGAGCGCCCAAGACCGGCCGTGATCATGCGGCGAACCTCTTTTCGGCGTATCGGCACCATGCAATAAGATTTGCATACCTGACCCTTGGCTGCCCCATAATCTGACCTTCTTGCAAATGTCCAACTTGGCCAACGAGTCACCTACCCCCGGCTTCCGAATAAACTCTTGGATTAACTCGGTCCCACGAATTCCAATATTCTCCGGTGATGGTGCTTCTGCCTCGATTAACGAGAGTATGTCTTTGGCAAGCTGATCTACAATTTGTTGGTTCATCATCCGCTCCAGACAGATTTTGATTAGAAGATATATTGCTATCGGACTTCACAACTGTCCAAAAACGAATTAGTTTCTGGGATAACTAGTGTGGTTTCTTCTGAGTATTTAAAGTGGATGTCGTTTTAGTTGGACTGGGCCGGATCGGTAAGCTTGTTGCACGCAGGTTGCTTTTGCAGGACCACGCTGGCTTGAACTGAGTTGCCGCTGTAGAGAAAACCAAGGACCCAGAGTTATTCAGCTATAGCCTAAATTATGATTCGACCTATGGGAAACTTGATATATGGGTAGAACACACCACTGACTCTCTTAAGGTTCGAGGATCAAACGATGTCCAGCTCTTTGACGATTTAACCCTGGCCATTGAGGAAACGTCGCCGGACTTGGTTGTTGATTGCTCAGGGTCTCAGGAATCAGCGGAGATACTTCTATCAAGAGACAGGTCACGATTTACGCGTCACCTTTTTGCCCAGCCTCTTGATCTGGTAAACCGTGACAGTGACTCTAGAGTCTGGGTATACGGGGTAAATGATAGCGACTTTGATCGCCTGAAGATCCCCAAAAATATTATTAACCCAGGATGCCTCAACAACTGTCTAATCCCATTGATTGCATGCCTAAATGAACAACATAAAATAATGAAAGGATCATTTGTCACAGTCCACGGCGTCACAAATACGCAGCCAACCCTCGATAGAGCGAACCGCTCACCTCGATGGTCCCGAGCATCTAACTCAAATCTTGTGCCTGCAGCTCACGACAGCATGGTGTTAGTCGACCACTTTTTTCCTGACCTAAAAAATAAGCTAGTCGGTAGGACGGTAAGAGCACCCGTTAATCATACCAGCTACATTACTTGCAACTTTGAACTGAACGAGAGAACTGACACTGATTCTCTTCTGAGATGTCTCACAAGTACCAAAATCATTCCCACCGTTTTCGGTGTCGATCAAGAACCATTAGTTAGCAGTGACTACCTGACTGATTCGCGGTCCTGTGTGGTCGACGGCACATCGATAAGGGTCGTAGACGGATCCACGGCCCTCTTGAGCGCCTGGTATAACAACGAGTATGCATTCGCCTGCCGTTTGGTGGATATTGCTCACAAGATTAGTCAAGCAAGTTAGGAGAACATTAAGCATGTGCGGTGACTTAGAAGATTATGATCCAGGGAAACACGTTGATTTGCTGCTCGACGGAATTAAAAGACATGTCGGCCGACCACGCATCGCCTCCTCAAGCACGTGGGCCCAAGACATCGCTCACCTCGAGCTAAACGAATCAAACAAAGAACTCCTTGCACATTTTTTGGCAATGGGTACAGCAGTTAGCAAACACCGTCCTGAAAAAGAACAGTTAGAATCAATTGCCCAACTGGCCCAGATCCACGCCTACCTGTCCGGTGTTTTGACGGGCGTATTACTCGATGATGGGACACTTCAAAAAATTGGGATACAGAAGTTTTTGGAGGGGGTCAGCATCGGTCGATCTATCGATCAGGATGTCGCCGCCGACACAGCACACGGACATTTGCACGACCATAGTCACCGTCACTAGAGCTAAGCGATACAAGATTCAGTGACACCCCAAAGAATAAAACGATTTAGCTCAAACACTGACAAAACCTGCCATCCATGTATTCTGGAGACGTGTAAGGAGTGCACCCGATGCGAGTTTGGGATAACTACATCACGTCTGACGTAAGAGAGATGTATCGGCATTATCATTCTGAGCCCAAGATCGGAGTGAAGCCTTGTCTCTTGTTAATCGACCTGTATAACCTTTCTTACAAAGGCGGCGATTTACCTGTCTCGGAAGTCATAAAGACAAATCCCTCAGGATGCGGTGAGCACGCGCATAAAGCGATAAAGCCTACGCAAATACTGATCAGTCTTTTTCGCGAGCTTCAGTTTCCTATTATCTTTACCACCAGAGACTGGCAAGCGCACTCGTCTGGTACACACTCCACCCAGCGGCAACGGAAGAATATTTCCGAATCGGATTACGACATCTACCCAGAACTTAACTGTTTGCCGAGTGATACTTTGATACGAAAGAGTCGGGCCAGTGTTTTCTTCAGAACCGAACTTGACGAGGTTATCGAGGAAATGGGAATTGATTCTATAGTCCTTGCGGGAGAGAGCACTAGTGGCTGCGTCCGAGCCTCCGTAGTGGACGCGTATTCCCGCGGATTACCCCCGGTACTCGTGCAGGAATGTGTGTTCGATAGGAACCCGATTAGTCATGCCATTAATCTGTTCGATATGCACCACAAGTATGGTCATGTAATCTCTGTCCGAGAGGTTACTGAACTTCTCAAGTCAAAAACAAGAGAACAATGACGA
>Ga0160422_10000566_pt1 | contig 22666 bp, 17 predicted proteins | sample Fk160mmetaG_FD_108192 | JGI IMG/M metagenome (GOLD analysis project Ga0160422, IMG submission 108192) | Marine microbial communities from the Central Pacific Ocean - Fk160115 60m metaG | ecosystem: Environmental > Aquatic > Marine > Oceanic > Photic zone | place: The Central Pacific Ocean...
AATGTGTGAGGGATTTTAATTCCGCCCAAGATGACAAATTTTCCTGCTTCAAAAGCATGAACATCGAAACCATTACCAAGTCTTATATCCATAATTAACGCCCTAATACTGTCATAACACGCTCGAAATCTTCGGGTGTTGTAATTTTAATGTTCTCCTCGCTACCACTTACTACTTTTACTTTTATTCCTGCTGCAATAGCAACTTCCACATCATCGGTCGCATCAGGTGAACTAGCATTATGAGCTTCAAGTATCTTAGTGAAGTTAAACCCCTGCGGCGTTTGAGCTCGCCAGATATTATTTCTACTTTTGGTCTTAACAACCTTTTCGTCGATAACTTCCCACAGCGTGTCAGAAACTGGTAAGGCAGGAGCCACAGCATCTGTAGTTTTCAAATTTTCAAGTACAGTGTTTATAAGATCTGGGGGAGTTACAGGCCTAGCAGCGTCATGAATTAGTACATAATCAGGTTTCTCAATTTGTAGTAAAGCTCTAAGCCCGTATTTAACCGAGTCTGCTCTTGTAGCACCACCTTTTGTAAATAAAACATCATCTCTATTTAAAAGATCAAGGTCGTCCGAATGAAGTACTACCATTACTTTAGTAATTCTTGAGTTATTTTTAAATAAATCTATTGAGTGGTCTATAACTCTCTTACCATGTAAATGTTGCCACTGTTTAGGGGTCGTACCCCCTGCACGTGTTCCTCTGCCAGCTGCAACTATTACTGCGATGATTTTCATCAGCTTGTCCCACGTTTGGATATTGACCTTGTTAATTGTCTAATTCTTTTGGATAGTTTGTTCAATATCGACAATTAGTGCCTAAAATTTAATCGTTAATTAAAAAGTGATGAAAAATACAGCATAAAATCTTGTTCAGGCTTACCTATCGTACTATTTTTTAAAAAATGGAGTTGATGTGGCGCTTAGTTCAATAATAAACACTGGAAAGGTTCCTGTCCTTTTGGCTCCTATGGCCGGGATTACGGATTTGCCATTTAGAAACGCCGTTACAAAATTTGGTGTTGATATGGTTTTTAGTGAAATGGTTGCCGATCGTGACTTGCTGTGCGATCGTGCAAAAAGCCGCAAGATTGAATTGGGCTCAAATTATTTAAATACAACGGTACAGCTTGCTGGATGTGAGCCAAAAATAATAAGTGAAGCAGCTAAGTTAGTTGCTGATTTAGGTGCTCGGGCAATCGATATAAACATGGGCTGCCCGGCGAAAAAGGTTGTTGGAGGTTACTCTGGATCGGCACTTATGCGTGATCTGAAAAAAGCTGCATCACTTATTGAAAGCGTTGTAAGTGCTGTCGATATCCCAGTATCGTTAAAAGCACGTCTTGGTTGGGATGACGGCTCAAAAAATGCAAAAGAGCTTGGCGTAATAGCCGAAAAATGTGGAGTGCAGTCGTTTACAATACATGGCCGAACTCGTAACCAATTCTATAAGGGTAAGGCTGATTGGAAGGCTATTCTTGAAATCAAGCGGGCTGTAAAAATTCCAGTTATTACAAATGGAGATATTGTCGATTTAGGTTCAGCAAATAAAGCTTTGCATCTTTCTGGATCAGACGGTTTGATGGTAGGACGGGGAATTATTGGAAAACCTTGGCTAATTTCTCAAATATCAGCTTATCTAAATAAAGAAACACAACCAGAAATTCCCAAAGGCCTAAGTTTGATTGAAACTGTGGCTGTGCACTACGAAGAAATGCTATCATTTTACGGTGATACCCTTGGTGTAAGGGTGGCCCGAAAACATCTAAAAAGGTATTTAGATCTTTTTGCTTTATCAAAGAAATTATCAGATGAATTTCTACGGGAGGATTGTTCAAAAGAGGTTATTCGAAGGCTTTTTCACCTACCAGAGCGAACCAATCAATGAATATTGATTATGAAAAAGTTTGGATGTCGATTCCGCTTCCCTCTATTGTTTTGAATAAAAATGATATTGTGGTGGAAGTTAACCCGCCTGGTGAAGGATTTCTTAATGCATCAAGTAAATCCCTGAAAAATAAAAGTATTTGGGAGCTAATAAATATAGATGCTTCGTTAGAGGAAAGCTATAAAAAAGTAAAAAATTTCAATTCCCCTTTGTTTGTTACAGATGTGGCAGTAGGAGCAAACGGTAGAGAACCAATTCCCTGCAATATTCAAATAGCGCCAATAATTGGTCTTGATAGCAGTACCATTATGTTGATAGCGCCTAGAAACATTGCTGGTCGAATTTCTCACTCAAAACCTGTAAAAGCTGCGGCAAAGTCTGCAATAGGCATGGCTGAGATGTTAGCCCATGAGATTAAAAATCCCCTCGCAGGAATTACTGGAGCTGCTCAATTACTTTCCATGGGGCTCTCAACAAGTGATCTAGAGATTACAGATTTGATTGTGGCAGAAACGAAAAGGATTTTAACTTTGTTAGAACAAGTGGAACAGTTTGGGAATTTAAAGCCAACTGACCTTAAACCTCTCAACATTCATGACGTAATAGACAGAGCGAGACGTTCTGCACAATTAGGCTTTAGCGCGCACATTAACTTCAAAGAAGATTATGACCCTTCGTTGCCGTTGGTATATGGCGATCCAGACCAGTTACTTCAGGTATTTTTAAATTTAATAAAAAATGCTTCTGAAGCCCAGCCAAATAAAGGAAATATTAAATTGCGTACATATTTCGAACACAGCTTTAAACTTAGAAGAGCCGATGGTTCGGGACATTCAATGCCTATTCAAGTTGAGGTTATGGATGATGGTCCTGGTGTTTCTGAGGATATCAGGGATGAAATTTTTGATCCGTTTGTTTCAGGGCGTAATAATGGGACTGGTTTGGGTTTGGCTTTAACAAGTAAAATTATATCGGATCACAACGGATTAATTTCTCTCGACTCTAAACCCGGAAATACAGTCTTTCGTATTTCTTTACCTTTCGTGGCAAAACTTAATTAAGAGGAAATAGGAATGGATGGAACTGTCTTAGTAGCAGACGATGATAGAACAATTCGTACAGTACTGACCCAGGCTCTTACCCGAGCGGGCGTAAAAGTACACGCAACTTCAAGTTTAACAACGCTAATGCGTTGGGTTTCCGAAGGCAAGGGTGATGCAGTAATTACTGATGTTATGATGCCAGATGGTAATGGTTTAGAGATGTTACCAAAAATTTCCCAAGATCGCCCAGATTTACCAGTCATTGTTATCTCTGCCCAAAACACCATAATGACAGCCATTCAAGCTGCAGAAGCTGATGCGTATGACTATTTACCCAAACCTTTTGATTTGCCAGATTTAATGAAGCGCTGTGCTAAGGCACTTTCGTCAAAAGGAAGAACTATTCCAACTTCTTCAGACAGTGCTATTAGAACTACTAATATGGATGCAGCTGATGAAAGCCTGCCAATAGTTGGTAAAACTGCAGTGATGCAAAATCTTTATCGTTTCGTGGCAAGGTTAATGAACTCTGAATTACCCGTTCTTATATCTGGCGAGTCTGGCACTGGTAAAACGTTAGTCGCCCAAGTGTTACACGATTTTTCCGATAGAAGAAACATGCCATTAATAAGAATGAGGGCTGACGATCTAGTCGAATTGGATGGGCCTTCAAGAATTCTTGCTAGAGCAAAGGATGGAACAATCCTTATTGAGGAGATATCTGATTTAGGCCCAGCCGAACAAGGACGATTAGTGAGTATGATTGACTCGCCTGGCGAATATTCACCACGTTTTTTAGCTACTTTAGTTGGCGATATGAGCGAAGCCGTAGATGAGCACAAAGTTAGGCGAGATCTCTTTTATCGTCTGGGAGGTGCCTCCATTACCGTACCGCCGCTCAGGGAACGATTTGACGATATCCCACTGCTAGCAGATTTTTTCCTTGAAAAAGTGGATAGGGAAACTGGGATATCAAGAAACTTTGATCAGGCTGCTATGAAATTAATTCAAAGCTATACTTGGCCAGGTAATGTAAGGCAGCTAGAGAATATGGTAAAAAGGCTTGGCTTGACTGCAAAGGAGACAATTATTTCAGTTAGTGAGGTTGAACAAGCATTGTCAAACCAACCGGAAGTATCTGCTGTATTGTCTAATGGTAAAAGCGACAGGCTCGCATCGGATGTTGACAAGCATCTGAGGAGATATTTTGATTTGCATGGTTCACAACTTCCGCCAAATGGTGTTTATCAAAGAATATTAAAAGAAGTTGAGTTTCCACTTTTGACAATTGCGTTAGATGCAACTGGCGGAAATCAGGCAAAGTGTGCTAATTTACTTGGAATAAATCGAAATACCTTGCGTAAAAAAATATCCGAACTGGAAATTCAAGTAACTAGGCGAAGAAAACTGATGTAATGTAGCAACATTAGTGTTACATATTGTCAACAATATGTTAAAGTGAGTCTTCTTGTCATTAAGTACTATGCGGTTTTCATTAACTAGATTTTTAACTACTAGGACTTTCGATCGTGTAAGGGCTTCCTCGACTATTTATCTCGTTTTTCTGGGTCCATTCTTGGCTTTTGCCACATACATTATTTTGGGACCTTTTGATTTGCGGGCGCAGTCTAGACTGCTTCAGCTGGTTTTATTGGCAGATCTTGTATACGTCATTACAATAGTTGCATTTGTAATATTAAGAATATTACGTATTATTTCACAGCGGCGACAGAAGTCCGCTGGATCACAACTGCATTTACGTTTAACTGGATTTTTTACAGTAATGGCGCTTTTGCCAACAATTGGGGTCGCCGTCTTCGCTACTTTTACGGTAAATATGGGTCTGGAGGCTTGGTTTTCTGACAGAGTTCAAAGTGTAATAAGTGCTTCTCGATCTGCTGCGGAAGCCTATGAAGCAGAGCAGCGAGAGGCATTGGTAGAAGATATTACCGATTTGGCCAATGATTTAGGATCATTTAGAAAGAGTCGAAATGGAACTGATTTTTCTGAGTTTAGAAACCAGTTGGCAAAACGTCAGCAGGAAATGCAAAGGGGTATGAAAGAAGCTTTTGTTATTAATGATGAAAGAAAAATAATTCTCAGAGGTTTTCGTAATTACGCATTTGATTATGATGAGCCTGAAACAGTTCTTTTTGATGCTTCATTAAAACAAGTCCAAATTATTGATGATTGGAATAATAATGAAATGCGTGCCTTAATTTATATCGATGGTTTTCCCGGACACTACTTATACGTAACTCGTTTGGTAGATGGAAATTTATTAAATTTATTAGATGATACACAGGAAACAGCATCTTTATACCAACAGTTGGAGAGTGATAAAGGTAAAGTTTTATTTAATTTCGCTCTAGTGTATCTAGCGTTCGCTATTCTAATGATAGTCAGTGCAGTTTTACTAGGTTTATTGTTTGCAGAAAGATTATCTAGACCTATAGGACGTTTGACTGGGGCAGCACAAAAAATTGCCAAAGGGGAACTTAACGTTCGGGTTCGTGAAGAAGCTGGTGACGATGAAATCGCACAGCTTTCCAAGCTTTTTAATCGTATGACCAAGCAATTAAAGTTACAACGCGACAAACTTTTACAAAATACCTCTCAAATAGATGAACGGCGTCGCCTATTTGATAGTGTATTAGCTTCTGTTACCTCTGGAGTAATAGGTTTAAATCCTGACGCAAAAATATCTTTTATAAATCGCTCGGCTATTAGTTTGTTGAACTATACTGATAAAATATCGAAAAACTGCACGCTTGAAATATTAGCGCCAGAATTTCTATCAATGTACGAAAATTTAGTTTTGGGTAATCTCAAAAACTTACAGCAAGAAGTTAAGATTTTGAGAGCAGGTCGATTGGAAAATCTTTTGGTCAGAATGGCGCCAATGAAAGACGAGACTGATAATATTGATGGGTTTGTTATTGCGTTTGATGACATTACAGAACTTGTCTCTGCTCAGAGAGCTGCCGCTTGGGGAGATGTGGCACAACGCATAGCTCATGAAATTAAAAATCCCCTTACTCCGATCAGATTATCGGCTGAGAGAATAAAGCAGAAATTTGTGCCGCTTTTGGACGAAGACAGCGCTTCTTTATCTAATATGACAGAAGTAATCGTAAGACAGACGAATGATCTTAGCCGAATAGTTGATGAATTTTCACGATTTGCGAGGATGCCTGAGCCTGATAAGAAATCAGAGGATATAATTCAAATAATTAATTCAGCCATTTCATTGCAAGAAACGGGATTACCGGAGATTTCATTTAAAAAAAATATTGTGGAAGGACCTATTATGTTTGAGTTGGATGCGACAATGATGTCGCAGGCCTTAATTAATCTGTTAAAAAACGCGGGGGAGTCAATTGAAAGTAGGATAAAGAAACTTGGGCTCCCAAAAGTTTTTGGGCAAATAGAAATTACCGCCGAGCTTCAGGATAGCTTTCTTAAAGTTTCAATTATTGATAATGGCTTGGGCTTGCCTGAAGATCGAGCACGATTGTTTGAGCCATATGTAACAACTCGTGAAAACGGTACCGGCTTAGGGTTAGCGATAGTAAAAAAGATAATAGAGGAACATGGTGGAACGTTTCGTTTGGAGGATGCTCCTCAATATAAAAAAAGTGAGATAGTTGGTGCTGCTGCCATTATAGAGCTACCCTTTTATGCCGTGAAGTAGAATTAAGATTTAAACTTGGAGACGATGTATGACAGATATCCTAATTGTTGATGATGAACGCGATATTCGTGAACTGATTTCAGAGATATTAATCGATGAGGGATATCAAACTAGGCTTTGTGGTGGTGCGGATGAGTGTCTTCAAGAATTAAAAAAATCCGTACCGGGACTTTTAATCCTAGATATTTGGTTAAAAGATAATGAAATGGACGGCATTGATATTTTAGTAAAGGCAAAAAGAGAATTTCCACAGGTTCCGGTTGTTATTATCTCTGGCCATGGCAATATTGAGATTGCCGTTGCTGCAATTAAGCAGGGTGCTTATGACTTCATTGAGAAACCTTTCAATATAGAACAGCTTCTTGTCGTCGTCAGACGTGCAATGGAAACATCCCGACTACGGCAAGAAAATATCGAATTAAAACGTAAAGATGCACCTTTATCGGTTATGGTTGGCGAGTCGAATGTTTTTAAAAACTTTGTGTCTAACTTGGACAAAGTGACGAAGACTAATGGTAGGGTTTTATTAACTGGTGGTTCAGGCAGTGGTAAGGAAATGGCTGCAAGATATATTCATGCGAATTCAGAAAGAGCTTCTAAACCATTTATCATCGTAAATTGTGCCTCTATTGCTCCAGAAAAGATGGAAGATGTTCTTTTTGGTAGAGATGCCGGAAATAGCTTACCTACTGATGGTTTGCTTTCCCAAGCGGATGGAGGCGTTATTTACTTTGATGAGATAGCTGATATGCCACTGGTGACTCAGTCAAAAATTTTGAGAGTACTAGTTGATCAGAAATTCCAACGAGTAAATGGAAAGTCTGAGGTTAAAGTTGACTTGCGGGTTATTTCTTCAACATCTCAAGATTTGAGGGATGCAATTAAACAAAAATCTTTCAGAGAGGAGCTTTATCACCGACTTAATGTTGTTCCTATCAATGTGCCATCACTTTCACAGAGACTTGAAGATATACCTTTGTTGTTTGAGCATTTTGCAAAAATCTATAACGAAACCCAAGGTTTAAATCTTAGAGGCCTTTCACACGAGGCTTCAACTATGCTTCAGACCATGTCTTGGCCAGGAAATATAAGGCAGCTTAAAAATATGGTTGAAAGAGTTCTTATTCTCGGTGACGGTCAGGGAGAAGTTTTAATTGAAGATCTTCCCGCTGAAACAAAATCATCAGATGAAAATTTGAATAGTGTCGCCTCTGGAACAATTGCCACAATGCCGCTTCGAGAAGCGAGAGAAGCTTTTGAGAGGGAATATTTAATAACGCAAATTAATAGATTTAATGGAAATATATCAAAAACCGCAAAATTTGTTGGTATGGAGCGTAGTGCACTTCACCGAAAACTTAAGTCATTAGGGGTTGTTTCAACTTCGAGAGCACAAAAAGAGGATAATTGAACTTTTATTGTTTTATTAGAGAGATGATGACAAATCTATTCATTTCTACTGATGTGAGGAGCAAAGTATGAAAGTAATAATTTGTGGTGCTGGCCAAGTAGGTTGGCAAATAGCCCGTCATCTTTCTGGGGAGCGCAATGACGTAACAGTAGTGGATAATGATCCTGAATTAATCAGGCGTGCAACAAATACTCTAGATGTTCAGGGCGTCTCTGGATTTGCCTCATATCCAGATATATTAGATAGGGCAGGTGCACGTGATGCCGATATGATTATAGCTGCTACATATTCTGACGAAGTAAATATGGTCACTTGCCAGGTAGCACATTCAATTTTTTCCATTCCGCGTAAAATCGCTCGGCTCAGGAGTCAGTCTTATTTAAATGCAATTTATTCAGACTTATACCGGCGAGACCATTTGCCGATTGATGTTGTAATTAGTCCTGAGAGGGAAGTGGCAGATGCTGCGCTTAAGCGTATGGCTGCACCAGCTGCTTTTGATACTGAAATGTTCTTGAATAAAAAGGCACAACTTATTGCACTGCGCCTCGATGAAGATTGCCCAGTCTTAAACACACCACTGAAGCAATTGACGGATCTGTTTTCTACCCTTCGAACTATTGTGATTGCAGTAAGACGTGATGGAACGCTTTTTGCGCCGGAGTCAGGAGATCAACTGTTTTCGGGTGATGAATGTTATCTTATGTGCCATGTGGAAGATACTCAAAGATCTGTGGAGGTTTTTGGCAAGCCAAATTTGGAACAAAATCGAATAGTAATGATCGGTGGTGGAAATGTGGGTCAGAGAGTCGCGGCTCAGCTTGAGGCACATCAAAAAAGGATTTCTACAAAAATAATAGAAAAAAATATTAAAATAGCCGAGGCTGCTGCGGAAAATCTTGAGAGAACGATAGTATTAAATGGCGATGGATTAGACGTTAGCATTCTATCAGAGGCGAACGTATCCAGGGCAGATACTGTTCTAGCGATTACTGATGATGATAAAACAAATATGTTAGCTGCTGTAAGAGCCAAAGCGCAAGGGTGTAAAATGGCAGTTGTATTAATAAATGATCCGACGTTAGTTCCATTAATGCGACCGCTAGGAATTGACGCCTATATCAATCCTAGAGCGACGACTGTAAGCTCGATACTTAGACATATTCGACATGGTCGGGTAAAAGGTGTCTATGCAATCGGTGACGCTGAGGCTGAAATATTAGAAGCAGAGGTTCTTTCAACATCTCCAATTGCTGGACAAAAAATTCGTGATATTGAATTTCCTGAAAGTGTTTTAATTGGTGGTCTTTTGAAAAGTGGAGAATTTGTAAAACCTTCTGGCGGAACTTTGATTGAGGAGGGAGATAACATAGTTCTATTCACAATGGCTGAAGATATTCCCGAAGTTGAGCGGCTTTTGCAAGTTTCGATTGACTTTTTCTAATATGAATTTTTCGTATTTCAATAGGGCAATTTTTTTACAATTATTTGTGATTATATCTGTATTAATGATAATTCCCTCTTTGGTTGCATTTTTGGAGAGAGATTATTTTGTTGCTCGGACGTTTCTGTACAGTTCTTGTGCAGGTGTCTTTAGTTATACTTTGATTGCTATTGCGTTGAGTAACGTTATTAAAGTTCAAAATAATTTTGAAAAATTACTTTCATTCATACTAGCATATCTAATTTTACCAATTTTTATGGCATTACCATTAGTCCTTTCTGTAGATGAAGTAAGGTTGATAGATGCCTGGCTTGAGACGGTAAGTTCATTTACTACCACAGGTTTAAGAATAAATAATTTAGATGCGTTTTCTGGCAGTGCTTTACAGTTATGGCTAGGGATGGTTTCTTGGTTAGGTGGTATTTTTTTCTGGATATGTGCAATAAGTATACTGTTACCATTAAATATTAGCAGATTTGAAATTGGCGCAAATGATTCAGTGGATGGATCATCAATTAAACGTAATGATAGTGTTAACTCTGTTTTGAGCAACGCACGACACCTAATTCCAATTTATACATTTATTACAATTGTTTTATGGCTGTTTCTTACCCTTGCAGGAATGTCGGGATTTAAAGCTTTGTTGATGGCGATGTCTGTGATTTCAACGTCTGGCTTTAATGTTCTGAACAGTGAAATTCCTAACGTTTTTATAATTGAAGGCATTGTTCTAATATTTTTCGTTTTCGCTCTGTCAAAGTCATTATTTTTTCGTGATATCAATGAGATAAGGAATTTTAGAATTTTTGATGATCCAGAAATTCGACTAGCTGTAATTATAATTTTGGCTGTAACAGGAATTTTTTATGCTAAGTTTATTTTTGTCTTATTATCAGAAAATACCAAAATCGATATAGTCATCATTCTTAGCCAGTTATGGGGTATATTTTTTACTGTAACTTCATATTTAGTTACTATGGGCATTGAAAGCAAAGTTTGGTCTGATCTCCCAAGTTTTCCACTGGCAGAAATATCTACAGTGTCTGTAATGGGTCTTGCTATTATAGGCGGGGGCGTAGCCACTACTGCTGGTGGGGTCAAACTTTTGAGAGTCTATATCCTGTATAGGAATGCTGCTCAAGAAGTTGATATGATGCTACATCCTAATTCAATTCCATCAAAAAAAGGAAACGGTTCGATTTCTGATAATAGAAATAATCGTATAATGGCCTGGATATTTTTTATGCTTTTCATAACTGGTTTGGCTTTTTTTACTTTAATCTTTTCTATTCTTTTTGATGATATAGCACCAGGGCTTGCCTTGTCAGTTTCGGCGCTAACTACGACTGGCCCCCTTTTTGAAAATGCTGGTTACGAAATATTGCTGACCGATATAAATCAAATTTTTAAAATTATGTTAGGGTTAGCCATGATACTAGGTCGACTTGAAATATTAGTCATAGTTGCACTTTTGTTCCCATCATTTTGGAGTAAATAATTTTTATGAGACAGAACTGGTTTGGATTGATTTCTAAATTAGCTGTTGTTATGTAAGTTTTTATGTCAGTATAACTTATAAACAATAAATGAGGCTAATAAATGGCGTCTGACCGTCAGAACTTACAAGATGCATTTTTAAACCAGGTTCGCAAAGAGAAAAACTCAGTTACAGTTTTTTTAATCAACGGTGTAAAATTACAGGGCGTAATAACTTGGTTTGATAATTTTTGCATACTATTACGTCGAGACGGCCAGTCTCAGCTAGTTTATAAGCATGCTATATCGACAATAATGCCATCTCAAAATGTATCATTGTATGATGGAGAAGAGCCTAGTTGAATACGGTTGCTCGTGTAAAAACACGGATTTGGGTATTTCAAGTAGAATTAAGATCTAAATTTGATGAATTAGCTGTTGATTTTAAGCACGAGGAGGCTGTAGCACTTTCAATCGCCTTACCAAATCTTGAACTGGCAGGTTCTCAGATAGTAAAAATTTCTTGTTTTAAACCTGCTGCTATTTTTAGCAAACAAAAGTTAGCTGATCTGTATCGGGTGATTAAATTCCATAACGTTAACATAGTTTTTTTGAATTGTAATGTGACTCCTGTTCAGCAGAAAAATCTTGAAAAAGCCTGGAACGTTAAAATCTTAGATCGGACTAGTTTAATATTAGAAATTTTCTCGGACAGGGCCGCGACCAGAGAAGGGGTACTGCAAGTTGAAATGGCAGCTCTATCATACCAACGGACACGACTTGTCAGAGCATGGACTCATTTGGAAAGGCAGCGGGGTGGGCTAGGTTTTGTTGGAGGGCCAGGAGAAACACAAATTGAGTCCGATAAAAGGGCTATAGACTCTCAATTAAAAAATCTTGAGCGCCAACTTCTAAAAGTTGTTAAAACTCGTGAACTGCATCGAAAAAGGAGATCTAAAACATCAACTCCAATTATTTCACTTGTGGGATATACCAATGCAGGCAAGTCAACTCTTTTTAACAAATTAACAAAAGAAGAAGTTCTATGCAAAAATATGTTATTTGCGACTCTTGATCCAACAGTTCGCGCGTCAGTATTGACCTCTGGGCTGTCTGTAATTGTTTCAGATACAGTTGGTTTTATATCAGATTTACCTACTGAGCTAATAGCGGCCTTTCGCTCTACTCTTGAGGAAGTTTTAACGTCTGATGTAATTCTACATGTTCGCGATATTAGTCATCCAAACACTGATAGCCACTCTAGAGATGTTTTGAGTATTCTACAAAGGATTGGATTAGATGAAAAAATTCCAGTTTTGGAGGTTTGGAACAAAATAGATTTGCACCCAGAAAATCACAAATTTCAACAAACTGATAATATTCTCAATAAAAGAAATATTTATCCAATTTGCGCAGCGTCAGGACTTGGTTTGGACAATCTTACAAATGGTATTGCCAATATAATTTTAGCAAGGTCAAATAGGGATTTTCGAACTATACCTGCTAAAGATGGTAAAAAAAGAGCGTGGCTGTACAGAAATGGCGTTGTTGAGTCCGAAAGCTTAGTTGGCGAAAGCTATAAAATGGTTTTGCGGTGGAGTGAAAAGCAGAGGAAAAAATTCGATCTATTGTAAATTTAATGCTGGAATTATTTTTGTCGTGCCAATAGCACCAGCTTTTGCCAGTTCCGGATCGACTGACATTGTAATATACTCACCGCGACGCCACAATTGCCCTAGATCGTCGTAATGGCGCGAAAATAAATGACCGGACTGTCCTGTAGAAATTATGTATAGCGAACTGTCTGGATCAGAAAAATCATAAACGCCCCTATAAATGGCGGCATGAACGCTTTCAAATGGATTATTCTCATTTCCAGAACTTAGACCTCTCTGCAGAGTATAATCACCCCCGGAAACAGATTGTCTCAAATTAATTAATAAATTTAATAACGGAATATGACCCAATGTTAAATGATCATGCATAGCAACATGGGCGTCTCCCCATCTCAGTGAGGTCATATCAATTTTATACTTTGCCCGAAGTTCGGAAATCGCATCATAAAGAGCTTGTTCTGCGATAGTATCGCAGTCTTCTTTAGAAATACTTTGAACAATATCGCACCAAACTGATGCACCATCAATATTTCTAAATACGCGTTCAAGAAATATTGGGTCAAAATTTCCAAACTCACTGGCCAGTACACCTAATTCGTCCTGGATTAGTCTTTCTTGCAGCCTTCGCATCCATGTATAGAATATTAACGGCTCTGGTAAATGTTCATTCATTGCACCATTCCATTCTGCAAGAAGTTTAAGAGCTAGTTTCACATCGCGGTCTAAGTTGGAATTGGAGGAAGTTACAGGCTTATACCATAGATTGGCCCCAATAATTGGTAGTAATGATTTTGCAGGAAAGCTTACAGTATCCAGTTGTGCTTCTATAAAGCTTTCTCTCGTGTGAACCTTTCGCGACTCTAGTAAACGGGTTAATCGTTCGATCCTTTGCGAGTCGCCCCAGTCGTGTGAAATATGGTTTGGAAAAAATTTGTCTGAAATTTTATTGTTAGTATTCGCGATTAATCCACTTTTAGGATTAATAAAACGCGGGTTGCTATCATAAGAATTGTATCCTAACCATCTATTTTTTTCTATGTAGCCAAAGCTGGGTAGGCGTCCTTGGGTACTGTGATCTTTGCTCCTTTTTGGGAGTTTTCCAGCTAATTGTAGAGCTAAATTTTCGCGGTCAATAATCGTATAATTTAACGATGGAGCTACATGTTTTTCAAGAGATTTTAACGCGCTTTCTAGATCTTTGGAGTATAGCAGGTTAATTAATGCAGACATGGAAGTATCTTCTGGAGAAAGCATATTCCAACTGAGTGCCATTTCATGATTTGGCGGGGTGATATCAGTAATCTGAGATGTATTTTTATTTAGGATAGGTCCGTTTTCACTCCATCTTAATTTTATTTTTTTTGATGGTTCTCCTTTGATTTGGATAATTGTTTCTTCTGTTCTAAATTTCTTCCAACCATCAAGAGACCTATACATGTCGTCATCGCTCTCATTTATTTCCTCAGCATATAGATCTTGATCATCAGCGTATGAGGCAGATATGCCCCAGCCTATATAGGGAGATTGGCCAGCAATTATTGTTGGAATTCCAGGTATTGTTCCGCCTATGACACCGCCAACCGATAAATCCAGATGAGCTAGATAAAACTGGCTAGGGACGCTCAATTTAAAATGTGGGTCATTTGCAAGTAAATTGCCATCAGCTGCAGTTCTGAAATTTTTAGCAGCAAAGGAATTTGATGCGCCTGCTAGTCGATTATTTACGAAACTATCGAAAATATTTGAGTTATTCTTATATCTTTTAGGTGGTATAATACTGTTAGTTTTTAGTTTTTCTAAAACTTCACTCGTTAATTCGTTTTTTATTGTTGGAGAGTCTGGTAAAATATCTATTACTCTTTTGGGGTTTGGAAGCGCAATCAGGGTTCTAGCCCTTAAAATTTCTTTGGCGTAGTGACTGCTAGAATTAATAGCAAACAATTTTAAGAGTGCTATACTGTCTGCGGGATGCCATGAGGCTAGTGGTATATTATATAAAAGTAGCTCTGGGGCCCCACGTCCAAGTGATTTGTGATTAATTTCTAAAAACCTTGCATTAATACCCGCTGCATATGCCGCTAGAGCTTTTTTTGTCCTACTATCCTGAGCATCAACAGATTTTTGAGAAAGAGAATATATGTCCAAGCGTCTCATAAATTCATCTAAAGCAAATGCTTGTTTTCCAAAAATTTCAGATAGTCGACCTTGAGCCGTTAAACGGTTCACCACCAGCTGCCATAGCCTATCCTGGGCATGAGCATACCCTAAACCAAAGTAAAGGTCGTTATCATTGTTAGCATATATGTGAGGTACGTTAGCGGTGTCACGTACTATCTCAATTGGCTCTGTGATACCTGGTAATTCTACTGTTTTATCGTAGTTAGGAATTGATCTCAGAATTATATAAAAGATAACAGCTAGGACAGTAAGAGATAAAGCTAAGGTTCCACCAATTATTCGAAATATCAATTGTAGAACTCTTGCCATTTTTTCCTCTTGATGGCCGAATGCCTATTGAAACTTAATCAAATGTAACCCAAAGTTAGCAAAACCAGAAAATTAAAGGAAATGCCATGGCAAAAATTGCTTTTTTAGGTTTAGGAGTTATGGGTTATCCCATGGCTGGACATCTTGCCACTGCGGGGCACAAGGTAACTGTTTACAACAGAACTATTTCAAAAGCAAAAAAATGGATTTCAGAATTTAATGGTGCTATGGCAGAGACTCCGGCTAAATCTGTCGATAATGCTGATTTTGTTATGTCATGTGTTGGAAATGACAGCGATCTTTTAGACATTACTTTGGGCAAAAATGGCGCCTTTGCTCAAATGAAAAAAGGATCTGTTTTTATAGACCATACCACAGTATCTGCAAAAGTTACTGAGGAGCTTTATCAAAAATCCCAGTCTCTCGGCATTAACTTTATTGATGCACCTATTTCGGGTGGGCAAGCTGGTGCTGAAAACGGAGCATTATCAATAATGTGTGGGGGCGATGAACCTGATTATGTACGCGTTGAGCCAATATTAGAGGTGTATTCAAAGATTTGCCGTCGAATTGGCGATTCTGGTGCAGGACAAAAGACAAAAATGTGCAATCAAATTGCTATCGCCGGTCTAGTACAAGGCCTCTCAGAGGCACTTCATTTTGCGGAAAAATCTGGATTGGATTGTCGTGCAGTTGTTGAGGTGATCTCCCAGGGTGCTGCGGGTAGTTGGCAAATGTCTAATCGGTACGAAACCATATTGAATGATGAGTTTGAGCATGGATTTGCTGTCGATTGGATGCGCAAAGACTTAAAGATTTGTTTAGATGCAGGAGATACCAACGGAGCATCCTTGCCAGTAACTGCTATGGTTGACCAATTTTATAAAGATGTCCAAAAAATGGGTGGAGGTCGCTGGGATACGTCGAGTCTTTTCAAACGTCTTAAAGTGATTGACGGGCTTAAAGAATTGAATGATAGCAACCTAAAATAACAAAATAGCTCAATTTGCCATTGTGTTTTGGTTAATTTTTCCATTATTAGAGTGGTATCACTATTAATTAATATAGTGAGTATTTGAGTTTACAGGTTTGCCGTAGTGGAAGTATTTTGAGCTGAACTTAGTCAAATCGTTGGATTCAGAATGGATAAAATTTCCGTTCGTCCAAGAATGGTAAATATATAAGTGGTGAGCGCGGCTCGCCGGAGATGTTAACGCGATGATACGTACTGATTGCGCTTCGATTAGAACGGTGGCACCGGGCCTCATAAGGGTAGGCCCTAGTACGACTTTAATCGCCCAAATGGGATACGACAGTAAAGACGCTATTTCTTTAGGTGAAATGGCCTCTATACGTGCTCGTATATATAATTTATGCCTAAGAAAATGCTTATTGATGCTGCACATGCTGAGGAAACTCGCGTTGTCGTGGTCGACGGAAATCGTGTTGAGGAGTTTGATTTTGAATCTGAGACGAGAAGACAGTTAGCCGGTAATATTTATCTTGCTAAAGTAACTCGAGTAGAGCCATCTTTGCAGGCTGCTTTTGTGGAATATGGCGGAAATCGCCATGGCTTCTTGGCATTCTCTGAGATCCATACAGACTACTATCAAATTCCTATAGCCGATAGAGAAGCCTTGATGGAGGAAGAGCGTGCCTATGCTGAAGCTCAACGGGAACACGAGGAAATCGTACAAGCTGAAAAAAAACCGGGTAGAGTAAGATCGCGATCTAAACAGCGGACATCAGATGATGCAGTTGAAACGCAAGAAGTTGGTGAAGACGATAACGAAAAAGTTATAAATAATGATTTCAGAACTGGCGATAAAGTCCACGATGATTTATCTTCAAAGCTAAACGATAGCGACCAAAATAATACCGATGATGAAATTGATGCAACAGAACTAGTGGGGCTGGAGCAAGACGTCGGTTCCAATGATGTCTTAGATGAAATAGAGTCTGTTTCAGATAATGATGATCCTTTGGATCTAAGGAGTGCAAGTAAGCCGAGGACCCGCCGTTATAAAATTCAAGAAGTTATTAAAGTTCGCCAAATTCTGTTGGTTCAAGTGGTTAAAGAAGAGCGCGGCAACAAAGGAGCGGCTTTAACAACTTACTTGTCACTTGCAGGCAGGTACTGTGTTCTTATGCCAAATACGGCAAGGGGTGGCGGTATAAGTAGAAAAATAACCAACGCGGTCGACAGAAAAAAATTAAAAGAGATTGCTGGAGGTATTGAGGTCCCGTCAGGTGCTGGTTTGATTGTACGTACGGCCGGTGCAAAAAGAACCAAGACTGAGATCAAAAGAGATTATGAGTACTTGCAGCGATTATGGGAGCAAATAAGAGAATTAACTTTAAAATCCATTGCTCCTACGAAAATTTATGAAGAAGGTGATCTTGTAAAACGTTCAATACGTGATTTGTACAATAGAGATATAGATGAAGTACTAGTAGAGGGAGAAGCCGGTCACAAAATTGCAAAAGATTTTATGCGAATGATAATGCCAAGCCACTCGAAAAACGTTAAACATTACAACGACCCACTTCCGTTATTTTCGAGATATCAAGTGGAAACGTATCTAACATCCATGTTTAATCCAGTAGTACAGTTAAAGTCAGGTGGATATTTAGTAATTGGAGTCACAGAAGCGCTAGTAGCAATAGATGTAAATTCAGGCCGCGCTACAAAAGAGGGCTCTATTGAAGAAACTGCTCTGAAGACAAATCTAGAAGCTGCTGAGGAGGTGTCGCGTCAATTACGTTTACGGGATTTGGCAGGTTTAATCGTTATTGACTTTATCGATATGGAAGATCGTCGAAATAACTCGGCAGTTGAAAGGAAATTAAAGGATAAGCTCAAAACTGATCGGGCTCGAATACAGGTTGGCAGAATTTCAGGCTTTGGTCTTCTTGAAATGAGCAGACAAAGACTTCGACCAGGCATGATTGAAGCTACTACTCAAAACTGCCCACACTGTCATGGAACGGGTTTAATTAGGTCTGAAGAAAATTTGGCGTTATCAATTATACGGCAAATAGAAGATGAAGGGGTACGAGGTAGGTCCAAAGAAGTTATTGTTAATTGTCCCGTTTCAGTCGCAAATTTTATCGTAAACCAGAAACGAGATCACATCGCAAAGATAGAAAGTAGATTTTTACTTTTTGTAAGAATAAATGCTGACGTTACTCTCGTTAGTCCCGAATATTCGATTGAGAAGTTAAAGACTTCATCGAAACCCTTGAGCGATAAACTATCAAATTCTGTCTCATCAGCCACAATTGGTGCGTCTGACGTGGAAATATTGGGTGTAAAAGAGGATGAGGTATCATCTTCCACACCAGAGAGCGGGTATGCTGATGATGAAAGTAAACCCAAAAAACGTAGAAGAAGGCGAAGGCGGAAGCCTCGTCATGGAGAAGATCAAGATCTTACAGTAACGGAATCGGAGAACTCTGAGTCAATTAATGAAATAGCTACAGAAGGTTTAGAGAATAGCTTAGAAAAAGACGGTGGCGTTTCAGATCAGTCGGATGCTTCCGATAAAGTGCTACCTAAAGAGAAAAAGCCAAAGTCGACGATGGCAAAAGGCAAGCGTACACCGAGAAAAAACAAAAAGAATGAAACTCTTAAAGAGCTTTCTAACGACTCAAAAACTGATGCAGCCATAGCTCAATCTGCTGCGACAGAATTAAATAAAAATGCTGATGACCCCAAAACTCCAAAAGAAAAACCGAAGTCACGGGTTCGAAAAAAAGTAATTAAAGACGAACTAAATCTAAAGGATCGGGCAAGTGTAGCAGAGAATCCTTTGGTTTATGAAAGTGATGTTTCCACTAAAAAACTAGAAAAAAAGAGTACAAAATTAGCGAAAGCCAAGCCTACTAAAACAGCAAAAGCTAAATCTGTTTCCGAAGTATCGGAGACTTTAGGTACGGAGGAAAAAATATCAGAGGTGGATGACAAATCGATTAAGTCAGAGAAAGAAGAAAAAAAGAAAACGCGTAGACGTGGTTGGTGGTCAAAAGATAGTTAGAAAAGGTTAAATTATATTTCTTTTCTTACTTGGTATTCTGTTGCATCGCTCCTTGTAGCCTGTTGCGAAATCAATGTGTGACCTGCTTCATTGCAAAAATGAGGAATATCTATCGCTGCGGCTGGGTCGTTGGCTAAAACCAAAACTATATCACCAATTTTCATAGACTTTAGGTGCTTTCTAAGTTTTAGCACTGGTAGTGGGCAAAGTAGACCTGTCGCATCTAAAATTTTTTTTGTCATTTTTTGAGTGTAGTATTTTTCGGTAATTCGTCTATTTAGAAAACTTAGCTTATATACTAATTGCAGTCGAGGTTAGTGGGAATGGACCATGTTTGGTATTGATATTTTTGATGCTTCTCTAATTCCAGCTGTTTTAGTTTCACTTTTGGCTGGTTTAATTTCATTTCTAAGTCCATGCGTCTTACCTATTGTGCCGCCTTATCTTGCATACATGAGTGGTATTTCTTTAGATAGGTCTGCCGAAAAGAGTAATTTAAAAGTTGTAATAATAGCAGCTTTTTTTGTTATGGGCCTATCAACAGTATTTCTAATTCTTGGCGTTGCCGCCTCATCGTTTGGGCTACTGCTGCTTGGTTATAAAGACCTTTTAACGATTATAGCAGGTCTATTAATTATGTGTTTTGGATTACATTTTTTAGGTATAGTCAGTATTCCTATACTCAATAGGGAGGTTAGATTTGACGTTGGTGATAAGGGGGGCTCATTTTTTGGAGCTTATCTGTTGGGCCTTGCATTTGCCTTTGGTTGGACACCCTGTATAGGTCCTCAACTTGGTGCTATCCTTAGTCTGGCTGCAAGTGAAGCTTCGCTATATAAGGGTATGATTTTACTTGGTTTTTATGCTTTTGGATTAGGAATTCCATTCCTTATTGTAGCTGCATTTTTATCCAAAATGGGAAATACGTTACTTTTCTTTAAGCAGAATTTAGAACTTATCGAGCGTGTTATGGGGCTTTTACTTTGGACGGTTGGACTTTTAATGTTATCTGGTGGTTTCACAGATTTGTCTTTTTGGTTGCTCGAGACATTTCCGTACCTAGGAACTTTAGGTTAACAGTTTTTTAGCACCAAATTAGAATCATAAAATTTGAAAATTAATTTTTGTTCATATGATGTTTAAGAACAAACTCCCTCAACTCAGTCGCGAGACCACTTACCTCAAAATTTCTGCTGACATCTATTTTTGTAACAAGTTGGTTAATTGAAAGGTTCTGCTCTTTAGCAATATTTTTGAGTTCCGTCCAAAAAAGATCCTCAAGGGAAACTGATGTATTATGCCCATTTAGAATGAGGGATCTTTTTTTAGGTCTCATTTTCTGAAAATAAGTTCATTATCTGGGCCCAACCATATTTTCTGGTTTCACAACTTCTTCGAAAGTTTCCTCATCAACAAAACCCAGTCTTACTGCTTCTTCTTTGAGAGTTGTTCCATTATTGTGTGCGGTTTTTGCGACTAATGTAGCGTTGTCATAGCCTATTTTTGGCGCAAGGGCGGTAACAAGCATTAAGCTTTCCCGCATTAATTTTTCAATTCGAACTTTATCTGCCTTCAAATCTCTCATTAGATTGTCTGTAAATGCAGAGCACGCATCTCCTAGCAATTGCATTGATTGTATTACATTATATGCAATCATCGGTTTAAAAACATTTAATTCGAAATGCCCCTGTGAACCGGCGAGGCCTATCGCTGCGTCATTTCCAATAACCTGCGCACAAACCTGCGTAAGGGCTTCACATTGTGTTGGATTTACCTTTCCCGGCATTATTGATGATCCAGGTTCGTTTTCTGGTAGGATTAGTTCGCCTAATCCACAACGTGGCCCTGATCCCAGAAACCTAATATCGTTAGCAATTTTAAAAAGGCTTGCTGCTAAAGTTTTAAGACTTCCAGATATCTCTACCATTGCATCGTGCGACGCAAGTGCTTCAAATTTATTTGGGGCTGTGACAAATGGTAGTTTTGTTTCATCAGCAATATATTTGGCAACAATAGTATCCCAATTATGTGAAGTGTTCAATCCAGTCCCAACTGCTGTTCCACCTTGGGCTAACTCATAAATATCATTCAAGGATTGTTCAACTCGATCCATTCCCTTTTTAATTTGATGTCGGTAGCCAGAAAATTCCTGTGATAGAGTTAATGGTGTTGCATCCTGAGTGTGGGTCCTACCGATTTTAATTATCCCATCAAACTCAACTATTTTTTTATCTATTGAACTGAGAAATTTCCTTAAGTTAGGTAAAAGTATATTTTGAGCGGTAATTGCCGTTGCAATATGCATTGCTGTGGGAAAAGTGTCATTTGATGATTGACCCATATTACAATGATCATTTGGATGTATTGGGTCTTTTGAGCCGATGTTGCCTCCTAATATTTCTATAGCTCGATTGGCAATTACTTCATTTGCGTTCATGTTAGATTGCGTTCCAGATCCTGTTTGCCAAACGACTAATGGGAAGTGCTCATCAAGTTTTCCTGAAATAACTTCGGATGCAGCTTCCACTATTGCCATCCCGTGATCCTTACTTAATTTTCCCATGTCTATATTAGCTAATGCACAGGCCTTTTTGATTACACCTAAAGCCCGTACAATCGCGGTAGGTTGCTTCTCCCATCCAATTGGAAAATTAATAAGAGAACGTTGAGTTTGGGCGCCCCAGTACTTTGAACTCGGCACTTCTAATGGTCCAAAGCTATCGATTTCAGTACGAGTTTCTGTCATCTATTTTCTATTCTTTAATAATTAAATTCCACAAAAATGTGGTAAAGTCACTTTCTGAAGCTGTCTAAACTTACAACGTCACCTTTTTTCTTTGTAGCTTCTTTTTCTGGAAGATTTGCATGTTCCATATCAGATATTTGAGGTATCTCCTCATCCTCGTTTTGCTCAAATCTCAATCCGAATTCAACAGACGGGTCCACAAAGGTTAATATTGCAAGAAATGGGATAACTAAAGGTTCCGGCTGATCCCCAAAATTCAGAGTAATATTAAAACCAGCGTTAGTCACAGTAAGCCCATCAAACCAATGCTGAATTACAATAGTCATTTCTTCAGGGTATCTTTTACGAAGCCATTCAGAAATCTCAACACCTTCTACATTGGTGTCAAAAGTTATGAAAAAGTGATGCTCTCCAGGAAGACCGTTTTCTTCAACATCTTTTAGAACATCATAAATTAGCGTTCGCATAGCTTTATGCATTAATGTTCCATAGTCGATGCTTTTAGTCATTAATAACGCCTTTCAAATTTGATTACCACAATAGAAATATTTGAAAAAAACAAAAGGATAAATTTTTAAAATAAATTTAAGATGAGATTTAAATGGTGACATTGTTAAAAATTTAGTGAGCGGTATTCTGTTGCGAGGAACCGCTCTAACCCCACCCAGTGATGCTAATCAATGGGGATTAAAGTTCAGTATCTCCGACTGCTTAAGCAGCCATTGCTACTGGAGCACGATTGTCATTTGCAATTGTACTTTTTGCGCCGATAACGGTGGCATCCCGCCGAGACAAAGCTATCTCCTTTACACGTTCG
>Ga0160422_10000567_pt1 | contig 22645 bp, 17 predicted proteins | sample Fk160mmetaG_FD_108192 | JGI IMG/M metagenome (GOLD analysis project Ga0160422, IMG submission 108192) | Marine microbial communities from the Central Pacific Ocean - Fk160115 60m metaG | ecosystem: Environmental > Aquatic > Marine > Oceanic > Photic zone | place: The Central Pacific Ocean...
GTCGAACCGTCTTTGAAGTGTATTTGAATCGCATTGGCGATCGAGCGCTTATCAGTTTCGTGGTATTCGCGACTGTAGCGTTCGTCTTCCTCTACGGACATGAGGTCGCGCAACATATCCACCCGTGGGTCATTTGCGACGTTTTCTTCATAATCCTCAGCAACCAAGTTCCCCTTCAATAGACCAATAGCGGTCATATACTGCAAGCAGTGGTCCCTATCCGCAGGGTTGTTGAGGGCGCCGGTTTTACTGATGATGCGAATCGCAGACTCATGGGTCGACAGGACTATTTTCGAAATATCGTCCAACCGGTCGATTATCTGAGGATGCAGCTTTACCGCGGCCTCTACCGCCGTTTGCGCATGAAACTCGGCCGGAAATGAAATTTTGAACAGAACGTTTTCCATCACATAGGAGCCGTAGGGCCGCTGAAACTTGAACGGTTCGCCCTTAAACGACACATCGTAGAAACCCCAAGTCGGTGCTGATAGCGCACTCGGATAGCCGATCTCCCCTTTTAGAACCAGCATTGCGAGTCTGACCGCGCGCGACGTCGCGTCTCCGGCGGCCCAAGATTTACGCGGCCCAGCGTTTGGCGCGTGCCGATAGGTCCTAAGGCTCGACCCGTCGAGCCAAGCATGCGAAACCGCATCCACCACCTGTTCTTTGCTCCCGCCCAGCATTGCGGTGACCACAGCCGTAGTGGCAACGCGTACCAGCAACACATGATCCAATCCGACCCTGTTGAAGCTGTTTTCCAAAGCAAGGCAGCCTTGAATCTCGTGCGCTTTAATCATCGCGACCAAAACATCTCGCATGGTCAGAGGCGCAAGGCCAGCCGCAACGTTATTGCGCGAGATGTAATCGGCAACAGCTAAAATGCCGCCCAAGTTGTCCGACGGGTGACCCCATTCTGCTGCAAGCCATGTGTCGTTAAAATCCAGCCAACGAATCATGCAACCGATATCCCAAGCCGCTTTTACCGGATCCAGTTGAAATTGTGTTCCTGGGACTCGCACGCCGTTCGGCACCACGGTGCCTGGCACGATCGGCCCAAGATGCTTTGAACACTCTGGAAATTTTTGAGCCAACAAGCCACAACCGAGAGTGTCCATAAGACAGAATCTAGCGGTCTCCAATGCCGTTGCGCTGTCGATCTGGTAATCCATAACGTAGTCGGCAATAGCAACCATCTCTTCATCGGCTGCAGGTCTCTCGTTCAAGTCAAAGTTATTGCTCATCTCACTCCTATGAGTCATTCAGATTTTTGTTATTCCATGGACTATAGCAAAAAACCTTTATCACCTCGCCGAGATTGGCCCGACCACTCTAGGTTCTTCACCGACATAGTCCGCGCTGGGGCGGATAATTCGGTTGTTCTCGCGCTGTTCCATAACATGTGCGGTCCAGCCGGAAACTCTCGAGCAAACAAAAATAGGCGTAAACAACTTTGTTGGTATGCCCATAGCGTTGTAAGCAGAGGCGTGGAAAAAATCTGCGTTAGCAAACAACTCTTTCTCATCCCACATCAATTTTTCAATGGCACAGGACACCGGATAAAGCACTGTATCGCCCACATCATCGGCAAGCTTTTCCGCCCACTGTTTAATGATGACATTGCGCGGATCGCTGGTGCGGTATATCGCGTGACCAAAGCCCATAATCTTATCTTTGCGTTCCAACATGCCGCGCACACCTTCGGTGGCCTCTGCTGGCGTTGCGAACTGCTCAATCAATTCCATAGCGGCTTCGTTCGCACCGCCATGTAATGGACCCCGCAGCGAACCTATTGCCCCGGTCACACACGAATGCATGTCGGACAGCGTCGACGCACAGACACGAGCGGTGAAAGTGGACGCGTTGAACTCATGCTCGGCATACAGGATTAACGACGTATCCATAACGCGCTGATGCAGTTCATTGGGCGACCCGCCACTCAATGTGCGCAGAAAATGGCCAGCCAATGACGGCTCGTCAGTCACAGTATCGATGCGCACACCGTCATGACTGTAGCGATACCAATAATTGATAATCCCAGGTAGCGCTCCCAACAGTCGGTCAGCGGTTCGCTGCTGATTTGTAAAATCACCCTCGGGTTCCAAATTGCCGAGCATCGAGCAGCCGGTACGCATTACATCCATGGGATGCGCGTCCGCAGGGATACGCTCCAGCACCTCTAACAGAGCTGCCGGTAACTCTCGGTTCGCTTTAAGCACTTCGCGGTAACCATCCAGCTCCTGCTGGTTGGGTAAGTGACCGTGAAAAATGAGATAAGCAACTTCTTCAAAGCAGGTATTCTCCGCGAGATCCGTTATGTCGTAACCGCGATAAGTCAGGCCGGTGCCTGAGACACCCACCGTGCACAAGGCCGTGCTGCCGGCACTCTGACCACGCAAACCAGCGCCACCAAGTTTTTTATCCACCATGATTATTCTCCTCTTGTACTCTCGCTAAAGAATCTAAACTTCTTCTATACGTTAACTACGCTAACCAGCTTGTTCGGCGAACAGGCGATCCAACTTCTTTTCATATTCGTGATACCCAAGGAAATCGTAAAGTTCCATACGCGTCTGCATAGTGTCCACAACGGCCGCTTGGGTACCCTGTTGACGAATTTCTCTGTATACGTTCAGCGCCGCTTTGTTCATAGCGCGAAAAGCAGACAGCGGATAAAGCGCCATATCTATACCGACTCCGGCCAACTCTTCCGTGGTGTACAGCGGTGTTTGCCCAAATTCAGTAAGATTAGCCAACACAGGTATCCCAGCCGCTTTGACGATGGAGCGGTACATCTCAATCTCAGTCATGGCTTCAGCAAAAATCGCATCGGCACCCGCCTCGGCAAAAGCGCCAGCCCGCTCTACCGCGGCGTCGAAGCCGTCCACCGAGAGGGCATCGGTACGCGCCATAACCACAAAATTCCCATCCGTCTTCGCGTCGACGGCCGCTTTGATTCGATCCACCATTTCTGCAATCGAGACAATAGCTTTGTTAGGACGGTGCCCGCAGCGCTTTTGCGCGACTTGATCTTCGATATGCACTGCGGCAGCACCCGCAGCCGTCATATCTCGAACGGTGCGCGCGATATTAAAGGCGCCGCCCCAGCCGGTATCAATGTCTACAAGCAGCGGTACGTCGGTGGCTGCAGTAATGCGACGCACATCCTCCAATACGTCGTTAAGTGAGGTCATACCTAGATCGGGGAGCCCATAGGAGGCATTCGCGACCCCACCGCCAGACAAATAAATCGCTTTGTAACCTACTTGCTCGGCCATAAGGGCGGTATAAGCGTTAATCGTGCCCGGAATCTGTAATGGCGACTCATCGGCGCACGCCGCACGAAACTTCGCTCCCTGACTCATAATCTCTTCCTGTGTTCAGTTTTCAGCATCCGTTATTCTACCTCGAACAGACGAACGCTGAGACAGCTATTGCGCAAGATATACACGAGTTATGACTCAGTAATGAGCGTCTTTAACTCGTCATAATCTCGGGCCAGGGGGTATTGCGGGTAAAGTTCACGCACATTATCGGGTGCCTGAAAAAAGATCCCGCGATCGGCCTCTTCCAGCATAGACACATCGTTAAAGGAATCTCCCGCGGCAACGACCCGAAGGTCTAAGGACTTAAAGGCTTTGACCGAGCAGCGCTTGGGGTCTGTCTGACGTAATTTGAAACCAACGATCCGGTCCCGCTCAATAACCAACCGGTGACACAATAAAAATGGTTGCTGCAACTGCGCCATCAAAGGCGCTGCAAACTCGTAAAACGTATCGGAGATGATCGCCACCTGATAATGCAGTCGCGCCCACTGTAAAAATTCGCAGGCTCCCGGTAGCGGTTGCAGCTTCGCTATCTGTGCCTGCACATCCGACAAGGTAATCGCGTGCTGCGCCAGCAACTCCAAGCGATAATTCATAAGATCTTCGTAAACAGGGATATCTCTCGTGGTCTTCAGTAAACCATCTACGTGTGTCGCCTTAGCTACCGCCTGCCAAACTTCGGGAACCAGAACGCCTTCGAGATCCAAACACAATACGTCCACTGCGATCCTTATTAATTATCAACTGCGTAAGCATATCGCAACGCACTCCGTTTATTTGGTGAAACCCGCAACAATTAACAATAAAAAGCCTTTCAACCGACGCTTGAGTGCCGAAAATTCGGCGCTATCGACTGGGGTGCGGCTATCTCTGCGGCAGCGGAATTTCTGCGAACATCGCTTCCCGATCTTTTCGCGTTGCACAGGCTAAAGCGTCCTGCACCGTCCATTCGTCCAGATGCGGCGCAAATAGCTCAATAAAATTCAGCATATAACCGCGCAAGAAGGTGCCGCGCCGAAAACCAATATAAGTGACGCTGGGTTCGAACAAATGACTTGCGTCGATACGCACCAAATCCTGGTCCTGCACGTCATCAAATGCCATACCCGCGATAATTCCAACCCCTAAGCCCAATCGAACATAAGTCTTAATGACATCGGTGTCGGTGGCTGTAAGGACCACATTGGGCACAATCTTGGCGGCACCAAAGGCTGAATCAAGTTTAGATCTCCCGGTAAAGCCAAACACGTAAGTAACGATGGGTACTCGCGCGAGATGCTCTAACGTTAACTGCTGCACATTCACCAAAGGGTGGTCTTTGGGTACCACGAGGCAGCGATTCCAGCGGTAGCAAGGCATCATGATTAAATCTTGGAACAGTTCCATCCCCTCGGTCGCAATGGCAAAGTCTGCGGTTCCGGTATCGGCGAGTTGGGCTATCTGTTCGGGGGAGCCCTGATTCATATGCAAAGTTACGTCGGGGTAAGCATCTCGGAAGGCCGTAATCACTGGCGGTAATGCATAGCGCGCCTGAGTGTGCGTGGTCGCTATACTTAGAGCTCCTTGAGTTTCGTCCGAATACTCCTGAGCCATTTGCTTAATCGTCTCGCTCTGGCGCAAGATTTCTCCTGCCATAGCAACGATTTTTTGACCTACCGGCGTGATCTCATAAAGATGTTTGCCATTTCGAGCAAAAATCTCGACCCCCAATTCATGTTCTAGGAGCCGGATCTGCTTACTCACACCCGGCTGCGACGTGAACAGAGATTCAGCCGCGGCAGAAACATTCAGGCCGTGGTTCGCCACTTCCCAGATGTATCGAAGCTGCTGTAGTTTCATCCCGACAAACCTGTGCAAAACAATAACGCGGTTGGATATTAATATCGCTTTTAGCTATTAAAAAACAATTTTTTATTACTAAATTTTTGGCTAGGGCCGAACTGTCTTACCCCTTGTCATTCGCCACCCCATGGGGCACATGCCCCGTCGCGATGTGACCCGCCGCACGATTGCAATGCAACTCGTGGTCATCAAAAAAGATATCCGCAGCGAACCCGCGCAAGAATTCGGTCTTATCCATTCCGCCTAAAAACAACGACTCATCGAGCCGAATATCCCACTCACGCAAAGTGCGAATTACCCGCTCATGGGCTGGCGCACCCCTAGCCGTCACCAAGGCTGTACGGATGGGGCTTTGCCCTTCAGGAAACTCTTGCTGCAGACTCTGCAACGCGGCCAAAAAGGCTTTGAACGGCCCACCACCAAGCACATCCCCTGCCTTCGCTTGTTCATGTTGGCTAAACGCTTCCAACCCATCGCGTTGATAGATCTGTTCCGCCTCATCTGAGAACAGTACGGAATCGCCGTCAAAAGCGAGTCTGAGAACCGAATCGTCCGCGTCCGTTTGTCCGCTGCGGCGACCGAGCAGTGTTGCGGCAGCCACACTCTCTTCCAGCGCCAATCGAACATCGTCCCCATGGGTCGATAAAAACAAATCACAGCCGAAAGCATTTATGTAGCGATAAGGCGAAGCGCCGGAACAAAAAGCGGCACGGGTTATGCCTAATCCATGAGCTCTTATCGAGTTGAACACACGCAGCCCCGTATCGGCTGAGTTGCGCGAAAGAAGTATTACTTCGACTCGAGGTTTTCCGAGCAATTTATTGATATTTAGTATTTTTTTTACTAAATAATAGCCGTCACCGGGCTCTAGAACAGCGTCTTCCTGATCGATTTGATATCGCCGGTAAGCCGTTAAACCTTGACTTTCGTATATTTCATTTGAGGTTGACAGGTCGAACAAGGCAGTGGACGAGATCGCCACGGTAAGCGGCTTTACAAGTGCGGTTTTAGGCATCGAGATCGGGTATTAATTCGCTTTCGAGACGGTGGATCATATCTTTGATCTTGAGCTTGCGGCGTTTTAAACGTTGTATACGCATACTGTCATGGTGGCGCGCTTCCAACAGGTGGTTGATGACCACATCCAGATCGTTGTGTTCCACCCGCAGGCCTTCTAACCACTCAAGTATCTTCTTTTGTTCATCCGCTTGGGTCAAAACCTGCCTCATCGCGCGCTGTGGCTGAATTGCGAACTTCCTGTTTCGCCCATTGCCCGAATTAGGAAAAGAACGTGTTCGCCTCGTCCTCAAGCGCAGACAATCTGCGCACCCAGTTATCAAGCAGCAAAAAGTCGGTATCCGAAATCTCGAAGGCCCGAGCGATTTCTTTGAGCAAACACTCTTCTTCGATCTCAAACGCGCCATCCACGTAACTCAATTTAATCAAATTGAGGACCACGATGACCCGGGAACGTCTGTCTTGGAAAATATCGTGAATGCCCTGCAGGTCAAGGTATTCCAGTTCCTTGAGCTCACTCAGACCCATTTCCCGCTTGAGCTCGACCAACATCCCCTCTTCGTTCGGATCGAGCAGGCCATCCGACACAATAACGTTATGCGCGAGCCGTGCCATGACATGACGCTGATCGGTACTTAACGAGGATAACCACATAGTGTTTTATGTCCTGCAATTAAGGCCTAAGACGACAGCAACTGCTGCCCGAGACTGAAAATCATAATCAACACCGCCAGCCATCCGACTCCTATCAATGCCTTCATCACCAAACCCTGGTCAAAGAAGTCTTCGATCAAATGCCACATTTTAAACGTTCCAAATTTTGAAGGCCTTATGTTAGCTGTTCTGACCGTCCACTGGGTAGCAAAACTACGCCGACTTTGAGTTTTTTGTTGCCTTATCGCAATCCGCCACTTCACGCATTGAATGCGGTCAAATTTAACACCCACTCCTACGCTTAAGCTCTTTCTAAGTCCGCTTGGGTTACACTCTCCCGGTGGTTAATGCGTTCGTTAAAATCTCCGATTCGCTGCTCGATGCCAGCAACGATTTCATTCTTGTCACGCCCAATGAGCGTCTTGCCCGTGAACTGCGCCGCGGACTTAATCAGGCGTTTAAGGCACAGGGGCTTAAGGCGTGGCCGAGTCCTCACTGCTCGAGCTTGAACCAATTTCTGCAGGAGCAATTTGTCAGCTGGCAGGACCATGATGATGTGACTGCTCGATTGCTCCCCGACAGCCAGTTGCTGACCCGCTTTTATCAGTGTGCTGATAACTCTAACCGCCACTTAAGCCCGAGTGCAGCCCAGGCACAGGCATTACTGCATAGATACGACATCGAGATAGACGAGTTGGAGGATGGCAGTGAAAGCAGCGAGTTATTTGTGCCCTGGGCGCGCGCTGTATTCGACCTCACCCAACCCGACGAATTCTATGCCAGCCAAAGCGCAAAAATATTATTAGAAAACAAGAGCTTTCCCCGTAAGCCCCTGCTTTTGATCGCGTTTGATCACTTATCTGTGACTGAGCAGCGCTATCTTGAAGCCTGCGCTCGTACAAGCGGCGTAAAGTGGCTCAAAGATCAACAGTTTATCCACGATTTTGCGACCATGGCGGCGGTTACAGAGAGTAGGCTAACCAGCCAACCGCCCAAACAACACCGGCTGTTCGCTTTTGACTCAATGGCCTTTGAACTCGCGGCGGCAGCGCGCTGGTCAGCGGAGATATGTCGCCGCCAACCGAATGCCCGAGTCGCTGTTGTCGTGCCCAAACTGGCACAGGTCTATCATCGCGTACAGCGCCAGTTTTCGGTCGCTTTCGACCCAGATCTAGGTAGTGCTACCCGCTGCTTCGACTTGTCTGGAGGCAGCCCTCTATTCGATCAACCTGCATGGATGCATGCGAACATATTACTCAATTGGTGCCGTGCTCCAATCAGCAAAAACGACTTAGAAACTCTGGCGTTTTCACCGTTCCTGTCATTGCCCTGGTGCATCACCGCGCTGCGCAGTTGGCCACCGGGCCAGCGGCTGATAGATATTCGCTCGATCGGTCACGACACTGAGGCCACCGCCCTGCGGCAACAGCTCGGGCGGGCACCGAGAAGCGAGCACTTTGCCTACTGGTTAGAGTTCATCGACGACGTGTTGCAGACTGCCAACTGGCCCAACTCCGGTGCGCTTGAGTCAACGCAATTTCAAGCCGTTGAACAGATTCGTGAATACCTGACAGCGCTTGCCAGAGCGCAACAGGCGGACACGGAACAGATGCCCTTTGAGGCCGCACTTGATCTCCTGACCCTGCATCTCCAGATCCAAATGTTTGCGCCACAACGACCGGCCTCGCAGGTCCAAGTTCTCGGTTTGCTCGAAACTACCGGGCTCGACTACTCACACCTTTGGGTTTGCGGAATGGACGCCAATAGCTTTCCTCAAAGCGCGTCCCTGAACCCCTTTATTCCGGTCCAGTTGGCCCAGCAACATCAACTTCCGAGAATCAGCCCGGATCAGGAATTGGCATTCGCGCAACGAATACTTAATCAATGGCTCAACAGCGGCGCCGAGCTGAATTTCAGCTATGTCAGCCAGCTCGATGGCTATGAACTGCTGCCGAGCCGCGCCGTGGCGGATGTAGCTCAAGTCGCAAGTTTCGCGTTTCCGGCTGAAGCAAAAATCTATCACCCCTACTACCACAGGGATTCGGTGGAATTGGTGCAAACCGAAGATTTTAAGGGCCTGCCTGTCCACGAACAACGCATGCGCGGAGGCACTAACGCGCTGCAAGATCAATTGGAGTGCCCCTTTCGTGCATATGCCCAGCAGCGCCTCGGACTGCGCCGCGAGCGCGAACCAACGGAGTTTCCAGACGCATTGGAACGTGGGCTAACCCTGCATGCGCTTATGCAGCACCTCACCGAGCGCTGCGCGACCAGTCACGAGATACTGGAGCTTACTGACGCAGAGATTTATCACGCGTGTTCGGAAGTGCTCGGACATCGCGTAACTCTGCCTACAGAGTTCCTGAAAAACGAATATTCGAGACTCACCGCTCTGGTAAGAAGGTGGTTCACCCTTGAAGCACAGCGCGAGCCATTCGCAATACACGCCATTGAGCGCGAATTTCAGCTTGAGCTTGCTGGGCTTACCTTCGCCTTGCGCGTCGATCGCATCGATAAAGTGAATAATCGCGCGGTCATTATTGATTACAAATCCTCGAGCAAATCCGCAGCTGGAGCAGTAAAGTCGCCGCCTTCAGACCTTCAACTGCCCATCTATAGTCTTATCGATGCTGAGATCGCCAGCGTCGCTTACGCATGCATCAGTGATAAGGATATAAAAGCCGTAGGCATCGGTGAACAACCGTTGAGCGTATCAGCCAGCGGCGCATTATCGATCAGGCCCACACCGGAACCCTGGGCCGAGCAACGTGAGCAATGGCTGCAAACGCTTACCCAATTAGCTCAGGCACTCAAGGAAGGCAATGCCACGGTGACGCCGCGCAGGGGCGCCTGCCGCTACTGTCACCTTCAAGGCCTGTGTCGCGTCAATACAGCGGTTGAAGAGAGTTCAGACAATGAATTCGATTGAGCAGCAGTCGCCAGTGGACCAGTCCGCTCGAGAGAAAGCCGTGGACCCTCGCCGATCTTGCATCGTTCAGGCCCCTGCGGGTTCTGGAAAAACCACCCTGTTGGTGCAGCGCTTCCTGAATCTACTAGAAACGGTTAACCGCCCGGAGGAGATTCTTGCGATCACCTTCACGCGCAAGGCGGCAACGGAAATGAAACAACGCATCCTCGCTGCGCTGGATGAAGACAGTCCAGTGGCGCAGCGGATCCGACAACGCGATTGCGCTGCGGGCTGGGGGCTACGTCTTAACCCCAACCGCTTGAAGGTACAAACCATCGATAGTTTTGCCATGGAACTGGCTACCCGAATTCCTAGGCAAACCAGTGTCGCGGGTCTGGAACTACTGGAATCAGCGGATCATCTTTACCATCAAGCCTGCGAAGCGCTGCTGCAACAGTTGACGAGTGGCGCAGCTACCGCGCCGGTTATCGCCGAGTTTCTGGCTTTTTTAAATAACGATGCTGCCAGCGCCAGCATCCTGCTTAAAAACATGCTGGCGCGCCGGGACCAATGGCTAGACCAAAACAACCATTTGGCGCTGCAAACCGCAGGCGCGCCTGAGCAAATACAGGAGGTGCTGCAGCATGCGCTGGGTGAACTGCGCGCACACGTGTTGCAAGCTGCCGAAAGCTGCCTTACCTCCGCAGACCGGCAAAAACTTCAATCCTTGTATGAAACGCTTTACCCCGATGCTGCAGGGGATGATTTCAATGCCGCTATGAGTGCCATGGCACCCCTGCTGCTGACTGCACAGGGTCGTCTTCGTAAAAGCATTGATCGGCGCGCACATCCGGCTTTTGCGGATAAAAGGCTTCGCGACGACGTCAAAGATTGGTTATCCACACTATCGGCTACCGCGGCGGCCGAGCATTTTAAGCATGTGACGTATCTACCCGCCGAAATGCCAAATGATTCGCAATGCCAGACTTTAACGACGATAAGCATCTGCCTTTCACTCAGTGCTATAGAGCTCAACAAAGTGTTTCTGGCCGAGGGCGCTATCGATTTCACCGAGCTACAGCTGCGGGCTACCGCAGGGCTCAGAGACGAGTCGGGACCCACGGATCTGGCCCTGTATTTCGACTATAAAATTCGTCATCTACTGGTCGATGAATTCCAGGATACGTCTCACAGCCAGATGTATTTCTTCGAACTACTTACCGAGGGCTGGCAAGCGGATGACAGCAACACTTTTTTCGCGGTCGGTGACCCAATGCAGTCCGTCTATCGCTTCCGCGACGCCGACGTATCGCTGTTCGCCCAATGTCGCGAGCATGGCTTAGCCAGTTTGCCGCTGGAGCGTTTGGATCTCGTCGCCAACTTTCGCTCGGCACCCGTTTTGGTGAACTGGTGCAACAATCTTTTCAGCAGCCTGCTGCCACCAGACGGCAATCCACGTCTCGGCGCGGTAAACTTTGCCGCGTCGCAAGCTTACGGCGAAACCCGCGCAGGCCACACTCCGGTCATCTGCAATGCATATGTCGACGCGAAGCAGGAAGTTCGCGACATCATCGCCCATCTAGGCAACATCACTAACGGCAGCGTCGGCATTTTGTGTCGCTCGCGCAGTCATCTGCAACCCCTGGTTTCCGAGATGAGCGCCGCGGGTATTTCATGGCGATCCACAGATATCGACCTACTCGCAGAGGTTCCAGTAATTCAAGATCTCATGAACACACACCGGATCGTGCAAAATCCAGAGGACAAACTTGCATGGTTCAGCGTGTTGCGCAGCCCGCTCATAGGTCTGCGACTCAGCGAGTTACAGCAACTGACTGGAATGCAAAATTTCGTCATTGAATTACCCGCATTAAAAAGCAAATTCCCCGCACTAGGCAGATTGGTAGACGGCCTCGACTGGGCGAGAAATCATCTGTACGAATTTCCATTGCGCGAAATCGTTGAGGGTTTGTGGCTACGCCTAGGCGGCTTTACGGCCTACGACAAGATTGCCTGCGAGCATGCTCTGCGCTGGTTTGAGCTCGTCGAAGAACTAGGGCGCGACGCTTATCACCTACCCACCTTAAAACGGCGCGTCGAGCGCTTGTTTGCCAATCGCTCGAGCGCCGATCAGATCGAGGTAATGACCATTCACAAAGCTAAGGGTCTGGAGTTCGATCATGTGGTCGTACCATTTCTGCACCGCGGCACGCGCCATGACCAAGCGCCCATGATGTTATGGCAGCGAGGCAACAACAGCCTGCTGATTGGTGCCAAGGAGGACCCGATTCACGCGTGGTTGCATTATGAAGAAAAAATCCGTGCAGCTAACGAACGCAAACGTTTGCTGTATGTCGCATGCACTCGTGCGCGCAACAGCTTGTGGCTGAGTTATCAAACTGACGATTTCGCGAAGGCAAAAGACATGGCAGACTGGATTAAGGATCTGGCCAGGCCCATAGAATCTCGGTTCACAACGCGATCCACTGAACCTCTGCAACCGCCTTTGCTAACCGCCCTGCCCGCCGATTACCAATGGCGCCCGCCACTGAAAGATACAGCGGTTGTTAACGCCGACGTGCTAACGCCTGCTGAGGATCTGATTGGCAACCGCTTCGAGGTTGCATTAGGCCACTTAGTCCACAGAGCATTGGCTTGGCTTGGCAACACCCAACCGCGAAGCACTGCATCGTTACTCGAACGTCTTGGCATCTGGGCCGCTGAGCAAGATATAGAGCCGAAGCAACTGGCATTACTCACGGCCAGCGCACAGCAGCACATCGCCACCGTTCTTGCGAGCGCCAGCGGGCAGTGGTTGTTAACCGATCATCCAAACGCCAAGTGTGAGTGGGCAGTAAGCGGTGTAGATGACAATGGACGCCTGCATAACGCAGTACTCGACCGTTACTTTGAATGCGATGCTCAGCGCTGGATTATTGATTACAAAACGGCCATGCCTACGGTAACGGACGAGAGCTCGACTGAGGAGCAATTTTTGCGCGAGCAATTTCTGCAAGAGCAAAAGGATCGCTACCGCCCACAGCTAAGACGATATCAGAGTTTGGTTGAGCAACTATCTAAAAATAACCCTAAGCCAGTACGAACGGCTTTGTATTTCACCGGATTCGGCGAACTGCACGAATTATAACGGTGCGCGGGAAATTGCATTTTAGGAGCAGTGGTTTAGTATCCCCGCCCATGCAAATCGTTTATCAACAATTCGGCAAATCTGAGCACTGCGCCCCTGGCGCCGGTGCCGCCATTAGTTTTTGGCAGAGCTATCAGTTTTTCTTTAGCTACTAGCTGACCTTCTTTTATCGAAGGCAGCCGACTGCCTTCGCTTTACCCCGCAAGGCAGATGTCGCGCGGGGTTTTTTATGCGCGATTGTCACTAAAGAACCACTCAGCCGCGCACAGAGGAGATGCAAATGCAGTTAGATAACCTGAACGTTGAGGCACACGACGTGTTAATCACACCCGAACAGTTGAAACGCCGACTACCAGTACCGGAGAGCGTTCGCGAAACAATAAATCAGCACCGAAACACAGTGCGAAACATCGTCGCAAAAAGTGATAAACGGGTGCTCGTTGTTGTCGGGCCCTGTTCCATTCACGACCCGGAAAGCGCGTTGGAATACGCGGAGCGACTAGGTCAACTCGCCGAACACCTGAAGGACCGCCTTTTTCTTGTGATGCGCAGCTACTTTGAAAAGCCACGCAGTACGGTGGGATGGAAGGGTCTTATTAATGACCCATTTATGGATGATAGTTTCAAGGTCGATCAGGGCCTACATATTGCCAGAGAGCTACTTTTAGATATCGCTGCCTTAGGCGTGCCTCTTGCCACCGAAGCATTGGACCCGATTACGCCACAATACCTGCAAGAGTTGTTTTCCTGGAGCGCTATCGGTGCCCGCACTACGGAATCACAGACCCACCGCGAGATGGCTTCGGGCTTGAGCTGCGCTGTGGGCTTCAAAAACGGTACCGACGGTTCACTAGATGTCGCCATTAACGCTTTGCAATCCGTAGCTCAGCCCCATCGATTCTTGGGCATTAGCGCTACCGGTCAAGTAAGCGTGGTGCATACACGTGGTAACGCTTTCGCCCACATCGTTTTGCGAGGCGGTTCGCATGGTCCGAACTATGACGTTAGCGACATCGAACAATGCAGAGGCAGACTGGAATCGATTGGCCTCAATCCCTCAATCATGGTGGATTGCTCGCATGCAAACTCGAATAAGGATCACAGAAACCAGCAGGCCGTCTTGAACTGCGTAGGCGCACAGATCGCGGATGGCAACGACGACATCACAGGCGTGATGATTGAAAGCCATTTGCGTCCAGGTAATCAAAGCATGGTCGCAACAGATTCTCTTGAGTATGGCGTATCAATTACCGATGCGTGTGTGGGCTGGGCAGAAACCGAGGCCATGCTGCATGATCTGCACCGGCACCTAGAAAGACGCTTCGATTAAGCTTTTTCTTTAGTCGTGGCTCAGCTGAAGTACGCGTTTTCCGTATACGAATGGTCGGTATGGTCAATCACACCGGTAAGGTCGGGAACCTGTTCCAACAGCGTGCCTTCGACGCTGCTCTTTAGCGTTATATCGACTGCAGAACAACCCTGACAGCCGCCGCCGAACTGCAACACCGCGCGGTTTTCTGTGGTGATTTCAACCAGCGATACCACACCCCCATGCGCCGCCAAACCGGGGTTAATTTCATTGTAAAGCACGTAGTTAACACGATCTTCTATGGGTGCATCCGGACCCACTTTTGGTACCCGCGCGTTCGGTGCTTTGATCGTCAACTGACCACCCATCTGGTCCTCCTGATAGTCGACCTCGGCGTCCTCTAGATACGGCTCACTGCGACCCTCGAACCAGGCTCTAAAGCCTTCGTATTCGACAGCAATGTCTCCTTCCTGCTCTTCACCCGGACGGCAGTAGGCGATACAAGTCTCAGCTTGCGGCGTGCCCGGCTGGGCTACAAATATGCGGATTGAGACATCAGCTTCGTCTTGCTTAGCCAAAAGTCCTTGCAGATAAATCTGGGCACTGGATGAAATATCGATCATGGTTGTTGCATTCGCTCTGATAAATAGGTCGCACATGCTGTTTCGGTCGCGATCATTATATACCTGAGCCGGTTGATCAGATAGGTCACTATTAGTTTCGCTCAAACAAGCATCCAAGTACTTCAGTTGTTCACCGGCCCGACCTTGGCTAGGGTGACCGATTAGTAACTATCTGAGTTTCCCTATGGCCATCGCTAAGGCCGCTGCGAATCAGCGCACAGACCCTTCGACTTCAACAACAGCCCTGCTGCAGAGTCTTATCCGGCAGCGTATCCTTCTACTGGACGGCGCTTACGGAACAGCCTTCCAGGGTTACAAACTTGAAGAGTCGGAATACCGCGGCCAGCGCTTCGCCGACCACCATCTGCCGCTGCAGGGTAATCACGACATTCTCTGTCTAACCCGTCCCAATATTGTTGAAGAGGTGCATCGCAGCTATCTGGAAGCCGGTAGCGACATCATCTGCACGAATACGTTTAACGCAACAACCGTCGCCCAGGCGGATTTCGGCACCGAGAATATATGTTACGAAATGAACCATGCGGCAGCGCAGATCGCTAAAAGTAGCGCTATGCATTACCACACAGACGATAAACCTCGTTTTGTCGCTGGCAGTATTGGCCCAACCAACCGCACCGCCAGCCTCTCTCCAGATGTGAATCAGCCGGGATTTCGAAACATTTGCTTTGACGAGTTGGTGGACACTTACACCGAAGCTATGCGTGGGCTAGCTGCTGGCGGTGCCGATATTTTTTTAATCGAAACAGTATTCGATACGCTCAACGCTAAGGCGGCCATCTACGCGGCAAATCTAGTGAACGCTGAGCTTCGAGAGGCATTACCTCTTATCGTCTCTGGAACCATTACAGACGCCAGCGGCCGCACTTTGTCAGGCCAGACCTGCGAAGCATTTCTCTACTCAATCGAGCACGCCAAACCACTTGCTGTAGGTCTGAATTGCGCACTCGGTGCCGAGCAACTGCGGCCCTATGTCGCCGAGCTGTCCAAGCTCTGCTCCGGCGCAGTAAGCGTGCATCCTAACGCCGGGTTACCCGACGCCTTTGGTGAGTACACGCAAACCGCGGAACAAATGGCGGATATCGTCAGAGAGTACGCCGAATCGGGCTGGTTGAATATTATTGGCGGCTGCTGCGGAACGACACCGCAACACATCAGCGCCATCGCCGAAGTGGTCGCTGACTTTGCTCCAAGGGAATACTCGGGACCCGAGAGCACACAAGCCGGTGATGTAATGAAATTGTCTTGGCTGGAGCCACTCAAATTGCGCCCTGACAGCCTGTTCGTCAACGTTGGAGAGCGCACCAATGTAACAGGCTCAGCCCGTTTCGCGCGCCTGATACGCGAAAACCAATACGATGAAGCGCTGAAGGTCGCGCGCCAACAGGTTGAAAACGGCGCGCAGATCATAGACATCAACATGGACGAGGGCATGTTGGACGGCGAACAAGCCATGGTGCATTTCCTCAACCTGATCGCCGCAGAGCCTGATATTTCGCGCGTACCTATCATGCTCGATTCCAGCAAATGGGAAATCATCGAAGCTGGGCTAAAATGTGTTCAGGGCAAGGCGATCGTCAACTCGATCAGCCTCAAAGAAGGCGAACAGGCCTTCATTACTGCTGCCGCGAAATGTCTGGAATACGGAGCCGCGATGGTCGTAATGGCGTTCGACGAAAAGGGCCAAGCAGATTCTCAGGCACGTAAGATAGAGGTCTGCGAACGTAGCTATCGTATCCTTACCGAGCACGTAGGCGTGCCACCCAAAGACATTATTTTCGATGCCAACATTTTCGCCATTGGTACAGGTATCGATGAACATCGCAACTACGCCGTAGATTTCATCGAGGCGGTACGCTGGATACACCAAAACTTGCCGGGTGCCAGCACTTCTGGCGGCCTGAGCAATGTCTCTTTCGCTTTTCGCGGCAACAATCTGGTGCGCGAGGCCATACATACGGTATTCCTTTACCACGCCGTTCAAGCAGGGTTGACTATGGGCATCGTCAACGCAGGGCAACTGGGCATTTACGAAGAACTACCAACGGCCTTGCGCGATGCGGTCGAAGATCTTGTGTTGAATCGACGCGAGGACGCCACGGAGCGTTTGTTAGAGATCGCGCAAGAGTTGGCCGATACCGCTGACAACAAAACCGGCGAGCAACCACAAGAAGCCTGGCGGGAGCTCGATGTCCACGGACGCTTAGGCCACGCCTTAGTGAAAGGAATTGCCGACTTTATTGTCGCCGATACCGAAGAAGCACGCCAACAGGCCGAACATCCGCTGGAAGTGATCGAGGGGCCACTAATGGATGGCATGGGCGTGGTAGGTGACTTGTTTGGAAGCGGCAAAATGTTCTTACCCCAGGTCGTAAAAAGCGCACGCGTAATGAAACAAGCTGTAGGCCACTTAGTGCCCTTCATCGAGGAAGAAAAGCTGCGCAACCCAGATCGCGAGAGATCGGCAAAGGGCAAAATCGTTCTGGCCACGGTAAAGGGTGACGTACACGACATCGGTAAAAATATCGTTGGCGTGGTTTTGCAATGCAATAACTATGAGGTGATCGATCTTGGGGTTATGGTCCCGGCCGATAAAATCATTCAAACTGCAGTGGACTGCGATGCGAATGTGATCGGCCTTTCTGGCCTCATAACGCCCTCACTCGACGAGATGGTGCATATCGCGAAGGAAATGCAGCGCCGTAGCCTGAAAATTCCACTGCTGATCGGCGGTGCCACAACGAGTAAAGCGCATACCGCGGCTAAGATAGCCCCGGAGTATCAGAATCGGGCAACAGTCTATGTCTCCGATGCGTCGCGCGCGGTCAACGTCGCGGCGAGTCTGCTGGCTGATAACAAGCACTACGAAAACTACGCTAAAGAGATTCGTGAAGAGTATGCGTTGATTCGTACTCGCGTTGATGCTCGGCGTGAAAAACGTGCCTTCCTCGCTTTAAGCGATGCCCGAGCTAATGCAGCAGCACTCGACTGGTCAGACTATCGGCCTCCCGTACCCGCAGAAATCGGCGTGTGCGAAATCGCGCCCAGTCTCACAGAACTCACGCCGTATATTGACTGGACGCCATTCTTCATGACCTGGGAACTGGCCGGGCGTTATCCCGCGATTCTTGATGACGAGGTTGTCGGCGAGGCAGCTACGCAGCTGTTTGCCGATGCTAAATCACGTCTGCAGTGGCTCATCGATGATGGACGATTAACCGCTGCTGGAGTGTACGGTTTTTGGCCCGCCAATCGCAGCGGCACCGACGACATCACACTATTTACTGATGAGTCACGTCTACAGCCCCTCACGCAATTGCACCACTTGCGCCAGCAAGCACCCAAGCCCGACGACCTTAGCCCCAACTATTGTCTTGCTGATTTTATAGCGCCCGAAGGAACCCCAGACTATGTCGGCGGATTTGCGGTTACCGCCGGCAGAAATATAGAGACGGTTCTTGCAGAATTCGCGGACGACGACTACGCGCAGATCATGATCAAGGCGCTGGCAGACCGGTTGGCTGAGGCTTTCGCGGAGTACTTACACGAGCAGGTAAGGCAGCACTTTTGGGGCTACGCAAAGTCAGAGAATCTCGATTCCGAAGCTCTGATCAAAGAGCGTTACAAAGGCATACGCCCTGCGCCGGGCTATCCAGCTTGTCCTGAGCACAGCGAGAAAGAAACTCTGTTTCGATTACTCGAAGCAACCGCGAGAACAGGTATCGCTCTGACCGAAAGTTATGCCATGACGCCAGCCGCAGCAGTAAGTGGTTGGTACTTTTCGCACCCAGAAAGCCGCTATTTTGGCATTGGAAAAATCGACGAGGATCAACTGGAGAGTTATGCAGAACGCAAACAACTGCCGCTAGACGAAGCGAGACGACTGTTGTCACCAAGCCTTGCAGATTAGCTCATAGCGTTGCCATCTAAGTTATCGGTAGTGCTCACACATCGATCGTGAAACCCGAGATCAGATGAGCCGCCATAAGCACCGCAGCGACGAAAATTACAGCGATCGCAATGGCATCGGCCTTGCTGTCGTCGTTGCTCGGCTCCTGCGCCTCTTCATTCTCTGAGGTATTTTCGCTCATCGTGACTCCGTAGGGACGTTCTCCGTCTATTATAAGCCGACGCCCTTCGATCTCAACCATCAACCATCGATCTGCGGCAACGGCGGCTACCGTAATCAGTACTCAGACCGACCGAACTAAATTCCAGCAGCGAGAATGCGCCGTCCCGCACCACGTCACAACAAACGCTGCGATGCTATGCTTTAGCTATGCTAGATCCCAACCTAATTGATTCGTTTTTTCTAATATTCTGCGGCGCCGCGATCCTCGCGACGCTCGCTTTGTACACTCGCCAGCCCATGTTAATCGCTTATGTTGTGCTGGGGTGCCTGCTAGGCCCTTACGGACTGGCTCTACTAAACGATGATCAACACCTCAAAGAGATCGGTGAGATCGGTATTATGTTTCTGCTGTTTCTCGTTGGGCTTGATTTGCAACCCAAAAAATTGCGCAACATGCTCGGCGAATCGATGCTCACAGCCTTAGGCACGACCGTGGCTTTTTTTGTTCTCGGCGCATCTACTTTTTGGCTATTCGGTTTCGCCGTCAAAGAATCAATTGTCGTTGGTATAGCTGTGACATTCTCCAGCACGATACTGGGCCTAAAACTGCTGCCTACCACGGCGCTACACCATCGGCACATTGGCGAAATCGTTATCAGTCTGCTGCTCATACAAGACCTGCTGGCCATAATCGCTATTGTTGTAATGAGCGAATTAGCTCCGGAATTAAACGGTATAATGCGCAATCTCGCTGGAATTCTGCTTGCGCTGCCGGTGCTGGGATTTTGCGGATTCGCCGGCGTACGCTATGTATTGGCGCCGTTAATAAGACGCTTTGACGCTTTTCATGAGTACATTTTTTTGGTCGCGATAGGCTGGTGTCTTGGCCTGGCAAGCTTGGCCCACGGTCTGAATCTGTCGTTCGAAATAGGCGCGTTCATCGCAGGCGTAAGCCTTGCTACCAGTCCAATCGCCACATACATCGCGGAGAATCTGCGACCCTTGCGCGACTTTTTTCTGATCCTGTTTTTCTTTTCCGTCGGCGCGGATATTAATATCGGGCTAATTGGCACCTTGTGGTTACCTATTCTGGTTCTGGGTGGCGTAGTGGTTATATCCAAGCCGTTGATTTTCAGCCTGCTATTAAAGATCCAAGGTGAGCCTGCAAATACTGCGCATGAGGTTGGGGCTAGGCTCGGCCAGGGTTCAGAGTTCGCCCTACTATTAAGCTATATCGCAATCGGGAATGCTCTTCTGAGCGATGCAGCCGCGATGGTATTGCAAACAGCCACGGTGCTGACGATGATCATCAACAGCTATTGGGTTGTATCGCGATACCCTAGTCCAATCGCAGCTCAACCGAGCCTACGCCGAGATTAGCTGTCAACATTTAGGTCGACAACACCACGACCGACCATCTGCCCCGCCAGTATTCGGTCTATCGCAGCGGACAGACTATCCAATGTCAGTATTTCTTCGAGATCGGATAAGTCCATTCGCCAATCTGTTGCTAACCGCGACCAGATGGCCGATTTCTCAGTTATCGGCAGTTGCACTGAATCGATACCCAGTAAATTCACATGACGCAGAATAAACGGCAGCACAGAAGCGGCGAAATTAGGGGCTGCAACCAGTCCGCACGCTGCGGCACTGCAGCCATAGCGCAAACTTTTCACTGCATTAAACAAAATGTCACCACCCACGGTGTCCACAACACCCCCCCAGCGCTCCGCCAACAAAGGCTTTTCTGCACCCTCACTCGCCTGCTCACGAGTCATAAACTCCGCCGCACCGAGAGCGCGCAAGAAGTCGTGTTTATCCGACTTGCCGGTCACGGCGACTACTTCGTAACCCAATTGCGCCAGCAACTTAACAGCCACTGAGCCCACACCCCCCGTCGCGCCGGTGACAAGCACGGGGCCGGATGCCGGGGTCATTCCGCCCAGCTCCAGTTTCTGCACGCATTCTGCAGCTGTAAAGCCCGCCGTGCCAATACGCATACTTGCGCGCGCATCCATACCCTGCGGCATTTTTACAGCCCAACCCGCGGGCACTCGAATCCGCTTACCAAAGCCGCCAGAGGTCCCCATACCAAGGTCGAAGCCAATCACGATAACTTCATCACCTACGGCAAACTCACTGTCATCGCTTGCTAGCACTACCCCTGCCGCATCAATCCCAGGTGTATGTGGAAAGGCCCGAGTAACGCCGGGATTACCGGTAGCGGACAGGGCATCTTTATAATTCAGCGACGAGTAGTGCACATCGATAAGTAATTCACCCGCAGGTAAATCATCCTCTTCACGTTCGATAACGCTTCGCACAAATCCGCTTTCCATTTTTTCAACTTGAAACGCTCGGAACGACATACGACTAATCCTCTTCGGTTTTGGGTGTTACAGTGCACTCAGCTTATGCGCTAAGAGCGGCGCGTGAATTCCAGCAATTGATTGACTTTGTCGAGGACTGAACCCGCCTTGCCTAAGAGCCGATCGATAGGTTTGGTGCTTTGTTTCCAACTTACCAGAAAAACATCTCTATTCTCGCAAGCAGCCATGAGATATTCATCGCTGGTCGCCAAACTATCCACCAGATTCAATTCTAATGCTCGCGAACCGTACCAGGCTTCGCCTGTAGCCACCGCAGTGATATCCATTTCGGGGCGATTATCTACAACAAACTCCTGAAACAGGGCATGTACATCTTCAAGTTCCTGCTGAAATTTCTCCCGGCCTTCCTCGGTATTCTCCCCCAACAAGGTTAACGTGCGCTTGTACTTGCCGGCCGTAAGTACCTCTACGTCAACGTCGTTCTTTTTCAACAAACGGTGCACATTGGGCACTTGAGCAACAACACCAATGGAACCCACAACCGCAAAAGGCGCCGCAACGATTTTATTCGCTACCGCAGCCATGAGATACCCACCACTTGCCGCCACTTTATCCACCACCGCCGTTAAAGGAATGCCCTGATTACGCACACGCATCATCTGTGATGCTGCTAAGCCGTAGCTGTGAACCATGCCGCCTGGGCTTTCCAAGCAAATAACAACCTCGTCATCGGTACCCGCCATGGTCAATATCGCGCTGATTTCGCGCCTGAAATTATCGACATCGGTCGCTGCAACGTCACCCTCGAATCGCACCACGTAAACGCGACCGGGATTGTCGGTTTCGGTCGCCTCATTGGATGGCTCTTTGGCGATCTTCTTGGCCTTGGCCGCGCTCTCTTTGTCCATAGCCTTTCGCATTTTTTGCTCGGATTTGTGTCGACGTTTGGCTTCTTGAGGCGTTAGCAGCACGTCTTCCATCACATAACGGAGGTTGCGCAAACGATCGTTCAGCTTGGTCACCGTCAAAAATCCTCGATCACCGCCTTGTTGGCGCATTTTGGCGCCGGCAATAAATGACGCAACCACAATGATCGCCACCACAACAGTGGCCGCTTGGGCCAAAAACATCAGATAGTCGAATACATAGTCCATAGCGCTTCCAGGAATGCCAGCAAGTTTAGGTCGCGTACTTTATAGAGTGCAGGGTTCCCTCGTCCAGCACTCAGCGATGGGACTCGATTACCGGTTAGGTTCAAGTACAATCGCGGATCCAATAATTAATCCGAGATATGCACGACCTTCTCACTCAGCGTTTCAATCCGGACCATAACACCGGTTTAGATGCCTGCATTCGCTTCGATTGGGGCAGTGGTGGCATCCAGTTCGCCGTACGCGAAAC
>Ga0160422_10000569_pt1 | contig 22637 bp, 19 predicted proteins | sample Fk160mmetaG_FD_108192 | JGI IMG/M metagenome (GOLD analysis project Ga0160422, IMG submission 108192) | Marine microbial communities from the Central Pacific Ocean - Fk160115 60m metaG | ecosystem: Environmental > Aquatic > Marine > Oceanic > Photic zone | place: The Central Pacific Ocean...
CGCTTTTATTGCGGTGGTCCTAAGCGGAACTGCGGTCGCGCGTGATTACGTCAGTATCGCTGGCTCATCGACGGTCTTACCTTTTGCGACTATTGTTGCGGAGCGATTGGGGCGGAACGTCAACCAAAAGACGCCTGTTGTCGAGTCTGGCGGCTCTTCTGTCGGCAAGAAAGGGGTCTGCGACGGTATCGGTACAGAATTTATCGACATCGGGAACGCGTCGTCACGCATGAAGACAGCGGAGCTCGAGTATTGCGAAAAGAACGGTGTGAAGCTCACCGAAATTAAGGTCGGCTATGACGGCATCGTAGTGGCTAACTCAAAGAACGGTACACAGTTAAAAATTTCGTTGGCTAATCTTGGCAAGGCTCTGACTGCCGAGGTGGCTATCGATGGCAAGATGGTCGCTAACCCTTACAAGAAGTGGTCTGATATCGATCCATCGCTACCCGACGCGGCGATACGTGTCTATGGACCGCCAACGACCTCAGGAACGCGGGCATCTTACGCGGAAATCGTGAACGAAAAGGGGTACTGTAAGAAAGATGCTGACGCAAAGGCCGCACTCAAGGCCGCCGGCAAAAAGGCTAAGATGTGCCGCGCGATGCGTACAGACGGGGCCTATGTTGAGGCGGGTGAGCAAGACAACCTGATCGTTCAAAAGCTTCAAGAAGACACAAGCGCATATGGCATTTTCGGATTCTCTTACCTCGATCAAAATTCTGACACACTCCGAGGTGCCGAGCTATCAGGTGTTGTTCCTACATTCGACGCGATTGCCGCCGGCAAATATAAGGCGTCTCGTGCGCTGTATTTCTATGTGAAGCATCAGCACGTCGGAGTTGTCCCCGGTATCGAGGCCTACATGACCGAGTGGAAGAAGCATTGGGGCGAAGACGGAATACTCGCTGACGCTGGTATGATTCCGATGCCTGATGCGGAACGCGATGAGATGGCTGATCGGATGCAAAATCGACCCATCTTAGTTGCAGCAGATTTGAAGTAATTAACAAAGTTTATTGATAAATTTAAGGTCGGACGGGACAATCCGTTCGGTCTTTTCATATCTGAGGGAAAGCTTGTTTGTCGTTCTTCAATCTGGTTCTATCAGTGCTGGTCATCGGAGCTGTTTTCTTTGTTTTGGGACAACGAGCAGCCACGGGTCACCAAGTCGCCAGAACAGTAAAACTGCACTCGAGGTCCCACTATCACGGTATTTGGGCGGCAATTACCGCGACCATCCCCGCGTTACTGATTTTGCTGGTGTTAGGCCTCGGCAAGGATCTACTTTTTCAATATTGGGCCCGTGATTTTTTCCCACCGGAGATTTCAGAAGGTGACGCTGTTGACCGGGCAATCGCTCTTGCAAAAATTTCCAATGTCGTTGACGGGATAATTTTTGGTGAGGTGGAGCCGTGGGTTCAGTCGGCTGGTAAGGCCTGGATCCGCTGGGAGTCCGAGGCCATCGTCGTCGCTAATATTCTCGTGTTGGGAATATCGCTGACCGGGGGCCTACTCGGTTACCAAAGAATCAATCTGAGATTTCGTGCAAGAAATAATGTTGAGAGAATCCTCACATGGATGCTGATAGGTAGTTCCACTGTCGCAATATTCACAACCATAGGAATAGTGCTCTCCATTCTTTTTGAATCGATTCGATTCTTCAAATTAATCCCCCCCCAAGACTTTTTATTTGGTCTGGAGTGGAACCCGCAGTTCGAGGGCGCGGAGCGCGCCGGCTCTGGCGGAGGCACGGCGACCTACGGCATGGTCCCGATGTTCGTCGGAACATTTTTAATTTCATTTATAGCGCTAGCGGTAGCCGTCCCAGTGGGATTGTTTAGCGCCATTTATCTGGCCGAGTACGCGACCCCAAGGGTAAGGGGTATCGTGAAGCCTCTCCTAGAAATACTCGCCGGCGTGCCGACCGTCGTGTACGGCTTTTTCGCTGCATTGACGGTCGCCCCCGTCGTCAAATCTGTCGGTGAGTCCGTCGGTCTTGAGGTGGCGTCAGAGTCTGCGTTGGCCGCAGGCCTCGTGATGGGGATTATGATAATCCCGTTTATTTCCTCGCTGTCAGACGACGTGATAAACGCTGTCCCTCAGGCCCTTCGCGACGCAGCCTTTGGTCTGGGCTCCACAAAAAGTGAGGCGGTCAGGCAGGTGGTACTGCCGGCTGCGCTCCCGGGTATCGTCGCGGCTGTGATCCTCGCGGTGTCCCGTGCGGTCGGAGAGACAATGATCGTAGTGATGGCGGCCGGGTTGGCTGCGAATTTGTCTGTCAATCCGTTGGACGCGGTTACGACCGTCACCTCACAGATCGTGACTATTTTGGTTGGCGACCAAGAGTTTGAGTCCGCGAAGACGTTATCGGCTTTTGCGTTAGCGCTGATGTTGATCCTTACAACGTTGGCCCTGAACTACTACGCGCTTCAGATTGTGAAAAAATATCGAGAGCAATATGAGTGACAGAATCTCTTTTGGGTTGTCGCCTGAGCGGGCTGCCGAGCGAGTTGCCGAGTCGATCAGCGTGCGCAAACGGAAAGAAAATCGATTCCTGTTTGTCGGGAAATTTGCGGTCGCCGTGGCCCTAGGATTCCTTGTTCTTTTATTCGCTGGCATTTTAAGCAAGGGCATCCCCGGGTTATTCCAGCACTACGTCACACTGGATGTTCAATTGGACGCTTCGAGGCTTGACCCGTCCGGTCAGGGAACCCTCGAGTCGGTCGCCGATGGTGACTTTGACGGAGTCGTCAGAGACGCGCTCTATGAGGTTCTTGGGGATCCCACCGGGCGCAAGGCGAAACGACAGGTACGTAAGCTGATTTCATCAGGATCCGGCCAGCGACTGATGCATTACGTGCTGGATAATCCAGATCAGATGGGATCAACGGTAGCGCTTCAGTTTGCTGTCGATGATGATGTCGATATATTCTTGCGCGGCCTTATCTCACGAGACATCCCTGAGGCTGACAGACGGGTCAGTGATCAGATGGTTTCATATATCGATCTACTCGAGGACAAGGGTCGGATCAGCTACGAGATAAGTGATTATTTATTTTTTGGCTCAGCGTCACGGGATGCCGAGATGGCCGGGATCCGCGGGGCACTGGTGGGGTCAATACTCACGTTACTGGTGTGTATTGGGATCGCGTTCCCCTTGGGGGTAGCTACAGCTGTCTACCTCGAGGAAATGGCGCCAAAGAATCGTTTCACAGAAATTATTGAAATCAATATTAATAATCTTGCCGCCGTGCCGTCAGTCGTTTTTGGAATCATGGGCCTCGCGATATTTATCGTGATATTTGGGATGCCGCGATCAATACCGCTAGTGGGGGGAATAGTCTTGGCATTGATGACGTTACCCACGATCATAATTTCCTCGCGCGCCTCGATCCGGGCAGTCCCACCGAGCATTCGCGATGCCGCTCTGGGCGTTGGGGCCTCAAAAATGCAAACCATAACGCACCATGTTTTGCCTCTTGCGATGCCGGGTATGTTGACTGGCACCATCATCGGGATGGCTCAAGCTTTGGGTGAGACGGCGCCTCTCTTGATGATCGGTATGGTCGCTTTTATCGTCGACGTGCCATCAGGTGTCACTGATCCTGGCACCGTTCTTCCGGTGCAAATTTTTATGTGGGCAGATTTCGCTGAACGTATGTTTATTCAAAAAACCAGTGCGGCGATCATTGTATTGTTAGCATTTCTGATTAGTATGAATGCCGCCGCAATTCTTCTTCGTAAAAAATTAGAGCGACGTTGGTGAGCGGGTCAGTGTCATGCAGTTAGCAGAGAGTAGCCGAATGGTCCAAACAATTAGTACCCTAGAAGCGCGGGTGATTCCAGACAATACTCTCGGTCAGATCCATGCGGACAACCCCCGCATGAAGGCTCGTAACGTTGACGTTTTTTATGCTGACAAGCACGCGATTGACAATATCAGTCTCGACATAGCGTCCGGGCAGGTAATCTCATTCATCGGCCCGTCCGGTTGCGGTAAGTCGACGTTCCTAAGGTGTCTAAACCGGATGAACGACACGATAGACAGCTGTCGTGTGTCTGGTGAAATCATGATCGATGACCAGAACATCTATGACTCTTCGATCGATGTGGTCCTCTTGCGGGCGAGGGTTGGTATGGTGTTCCAGAAGCCAAACCCGTTTCCTAAATCAATATTTGACAATGTCGCATACGGGCCACGAATTCATGGGCTGGCAACAAGCAAGGTGGAGCTGGATCAGATTGTAGAAACCTCACTGCAACGGGCTGGTCTTTGGGAGGAGGTCAAAGATCGTCTGGATCAGGCAGGAACGGGCCTGTCGGGCGGCCAACAGCAACGACTGTGTATTGCTCGTGCGATTGCGGTGAGCCCTGAGGTCATCCTGATGGACGAGCCTTGTTCTGCCTTGGACCCGATCGCTACAGCAAAAATAGAGGAATTGATTTCTGAGCTGCGGGAGCAATATACGATCGTAATAGTTACTCACTCCATGCAGCAAGCTGCCCGCGTCTCTGACCGGACCGCCTACTTTCATTTAGGAAAGTTGATTGAGGTAGGTGACACCAAGCAGGTGTTTACAAATCCTTTGCATGCATTAACTCAAGACTATATCACCGGGCGGTTTGGTTAGATGAAAGACCTAAACGAAGATTTTTATCGACATATCTCCAGCGAGTTCAACGAGGAGCTGGAGGCACTTCGGAGATCGACCCTAGAAATGGGAGGATTGGTTGAAGAACAGCTTGCGTCTGCGCTTAAGTTTTTTGCTAGTCAGGACTCTTCCCTACTGAGCGATATCGAGAGTATTGAGCAGCAGATTAACGCCGCCGAGATCGATCTCGACGATCAGGTAGAGTCTTTGATCGTTCGGAGACAGCCCATTGCCTCAGATTTGCGGCTTGTGCTCGCTGTTTCGAAGATCGTCCGAGATCTCGAGCGAATAGGCGACGAACTTGAAAAGGTAGGCAGGCTTAGCCTTGAGTCACTCGATAGCGCGGACGGCGTTGGAATTACCGAGATACAGCGAATCGCTGAGCAGGTCGCGAAAATGTTGTCGGAGTCTTTAACGGCATTCGCGCGGCTCGATTTGGATCTCGCGAGAGATATTTTTGAACGTGAACGTAAGGTCGATAAGGTCTATCAGTCAGCGCTCAGATCGCTGGCGACCTTTATGATTGAGGACCCTAGAAATATTGGTAGCGTTCTGAATATAGTATGGATTGCCAGGTCATTGGAGCGTGTTGGGGATCATGCTACAAATATTGCCGAATACGTCATTTATTTAGTGCAGGGCGTCGATGTGCGCCATCCGAGCGTTAACGAAAACAGTTTTAAGTAACTACCTGCTGTAGCCTCTCTTTTTGGAATGAGCATCGAACGCAGGTACCTTGTCCCTCCCCAGAGGTTATTTGTAGACTTCCCGAGTGCCTTCCCATAATGTGCTTGGCTATCGCTAAGCCTAACCCTGTGCCCCCTGTATTGGACGAGTGGCTTTTATCGACCCGATAAAACCGCTCGGTTACACGACTGACATGTGTCTCTGGTATTCCTGGACCGTCATCATCCACACAGATGGATACCTTGTTATCGCTTTGTTCGAGCTTAACAGAGATCAATGAGCCATCCGGGCAGTACCTCAAGGAGTTACTAAGCAGATTGGATAGGAGGGAGAAAATTTCATTTCTATTTCCCGTGAGGACCCAGTCCTCGGCAACCAAAACCTTGATAATGGTCTGACTTTTTTTGAGATTTGCTTGTAATAATTTTATTTGTTGCTCGACTTGTTCTATTAATTCAAAAAGATTGATCGCCTCGATATTTTTACTTGGCGAGGTCTCAAGCCGGGCCAGCGTTATGAGATCCTGGATGATGTTATCCATCCTGCGACCCTGAGATGTTGCGCTTTCGACCGCGTTCTTTGCGGCACCCTCGACCAGTTGATTATCTATCAAGGTTTCCAGATAGCCATTGATGACGGTTAGCGGGGTCTTTAGCTCATGCGAGACATTAGCGATGAAGTCCGACCGCATTTCGTTAAGTTTCCTGAGCTGACTTATATCTCTGACGAGTATTATGTATCCGTGAGACGGGCTGTCTCCAAAATACAATTCGACCACCGCCCGCTGTGTTGCGAAGTTGTCAAGAATCAGTGGTTCGGTGAAGTCGTTTTCGTCAATGTACTCCTTCAAGGACGGTGATCTGAGAAGAGAAAAAAGATAGCTATTGATGTCGTCTGGTTCCCTCAAATTGAGTAATTCGCCACCGATCTGATTCCACCAGGTGAGGTTCCATGTCTTGTCGGTGAGGATCAGGCCGACCCTGAGACTGCTAAGCGCAAGTCTGAGATTTTTAAACTCTCTGGCGATGGATGCTTTATCTTCTTTGGCTTGATCCCGCTCAATTTCAATGCGCCGTACAATGTCTACCCACAAATCGGAGGTTATCAGGGACTCGTTTTTTTGGTCGCTTTCCAGCCAACGGTAGAAACTATTTCTTCTCCACAGGGTTACTGCGAGGTAGGTACTAGAAATAAACAGAGCGGACAGGACGAAGTATCCAGAAACAACACCTAAGAAGATCGTGAGCAGTCCCAGCCAGGTTAGCTCAAGTATTGTGGTTGAGGTGGCGTTGCGCATTAGAACTTGCAGGATCGTCCAATTTGAAAACGTTAAATGTAAATCATTTGATTACCCAGATACTTACTTTACTTGAAAAATTATTTTTCTCGGAGTGGCCTATCTGACGGGATTCAGAGTTATGGTACTAAATCGATATCCAGTACCGCGGACTGTTTGGATCATACTCGCAAGGTCTGAGCCTAGTGCCTTGCGCAGCCTCTGGATATGAACATCCACGGTTCTTTCTTCAACGTATACGACACCACCCCACACACGATCGAGTAATTGGGCTCTAGAGAAAGCTCGATCAGGATTTGTCATGAACACTTGTAATAGCCGATATTCGATCGGGCTGAGTACGACCAAGTTACCGGACGCCGTAACTTTTCGGCTTATTGGGTCCAGCGCTAAATTTGAAAACTCAACTACTTCTTCGATTCCCTTCGGAGTAGTCCTGCGTAATATCGCTTTCAATCTAGCCACAAGTTCACGCGGTGAGAAAGGTTTGGTAATGTAATCATCAGCCACCCCAAGACCGATGATCTTTGCGTTTTCCTCCTCCCGTGCGGTTAACAGAATTAATGGAATGCCTGCTGTGTCTAGATTCCTGCGAAGACGCCGGCACAACTCCAGACCGGAGACTTGGGGCATCATCCAGTCAATTAAAATAAGGTCGGGTGCTGAGTCCGCTATTTTGTGTAACGCGGATGAGGCGCTTTCTGCTTCAATAACTTCAAAGCCAGCCATCTCCAGAGCAACTGTCAGCATCCCACGAACGGCAGGCTCGTCATCGACAACCAATACTCTGCGGGCCGGTTGTTGCTTCATGGATAACCTCGAATCACGACTAATTCATGATAAAAACACAGTGATGTTACAGAAAGATGACAAGCCAAGGATATTTCTGGTACACATTAACGCTTCGTTGCCAAGACGAAATCTAAAAAAAAGATTAAAAGGACTTAATAATGAAAAAAGTGTTACTCGCAGTGTCAGTCGCTGCCCTCGCTCACACCGCTCAGGCGGCTACGCTTAATTTATATTGTTCTGCCCAAGAGGACTGGTGTCAGTTGATGTCGAAGACTTTCGAGGAGCAGACTGGTATCAACGTCAAGATGCAACGCAAGTCATCTGGAGAAACGTTCGCGCAAATTCGTGCGGAATCAGCTAATCCTAAGGGAGACGTTTGGTGGGGCGGTACCGGTGATCCGCACCTACAGGCGGCTGAAGAAAAGCTCACCGCACCCTACGTGTCTCCGATGAGGGGAGAGCTACAGGACTGGGCCATCAGCCAAGCCAAGAGCGCAGGCGACCGGACTATTGGTATATACTCTGGCGCGCTCGGATATGGCTACAACGCTGATCTTTTGAAAAAGAATAACCTCCCTGCGCCTAGTTGCTGGAAGGACCTTCTGAAGCCTGAATTCAAGGGCCACGTGCAGATCGCTAATCCAAACTCTTCCGGGACGGCGTATACGACCCTAGCGACTATGATGCAGCTCTTTGGCGAAGGCGGCGGCTTTGATTATATGAAGGGTCTCCACAAGAACGTGAACCAATACACCAAGTCAGGTTCGGCGCCAATTAAAGCGTCCGCGCGTGGTGAATCAACCGTCGGTATCGTGTTCATGCATGACGCCGTGAAGCAAGCTGTCTCAGGTTTCCCGATAAAGGTGGTAGCGCCGTGTGAGGGCACTGGTTACGAGATTGGTTCGATGTCAATCATTGACGGCGCCCGCAACATGGATTCGGCGAAGAAGTTCTATGATTGGGCACTTTCAGCAGACGCGCAGTCTCTCGCGCTGCAGGTGAAGGCGTTCCAGGTCCCTTCGAACAAGGGGTCTAAGACCAGTCCCTCGGCTCCAAACTTAGCATCAATCAAGCTCATTGATTACGACTTCAAGAAGTATGGTTCGAGCGCCGAGCGCAAGCGCTTACTAAAAAAATGGGACGATGACGTTTCTACATTGCCTCAATAAAGTAGTTTATCGAGTAAGCGTTGAAACGCGACTTACAAAAAGCCGGTATTGATTCCAACTTGCGACTTTGGTTGCTCGTTGGGATCGCCGGTTACTTGCTCCTACCTTGGTACGGACTGGAGGATTTTTGGACACTCGGGTGGGTAATATCTTTTCCACTATTTTCGTCTGATAACCCGTCCGGCTTGTTCCTGATATCGCAGGGTGATTCTTTATGGATCCTTCCTAGCCTGTTGACCTTCCTTTTGAGTGGTTTTGCGCTCCGGCTGCCGCGGGCAAAACCGAGCTACTCGAGATTACTGATGATCACCGGGCTCTCGACAGTCATTTTGGTGGTTGCCCAGGGTTTATCGATCGGGATACGGGGGTGGACCACCGGCTGGCTGGGTGAATTGTTCGGACAGCTGGACGCCCGTCAGTACGGGATGGGTTACGGTGGTCTGATATTTACAGTTGCCGCGTTGATGATCTTCTGTCATGGGTTGGCCTCGAGGCCGCGTAAGGGCGCAGACCTGTTCGTGACCGGGGCGATCGGTTTGGTGACCGCGGTTGTCTCTGTGTTCGTATTTTTCCCGATTTTTATCATGTTGATGTCGGCGTTTCGGACCGAAGACGGTGGGGGCTCGCTGTTATTGTTTTTCCAGAGACTTGTCGAGCAAAAACTATGGCAAGTGGATTGCTTGGTTGGGGCCGGGCCCTGCGGCGTAGCGATCAACTCTTTTTTATTGGCTGTCTCTGTTGGGGTGATCACAACGGTTCTTGGCCTGTGTTTTGCCCTCATAATTGTCAGGACCGGGTTCCGTTTTAATAAAATACTCAGGGCGTTGTCAGTTGTCCCAATCATCACCCCACCGTTCGTGATCGGGCTCGCAATCATCTTGTTGTTCGGGCTAAGCGGTGCCGTTACAACGACAGTGGCGGAGTGGTTAGGACTGAACCCTACCAGATGGATTTACGGGTTCACGGGTGTATTGATCGCACAGACATTGGCGTTCACACCAATCGCATTTTTGGTTCTGATTGGCGTCGTCGAGAGCGTCTCACCGAGCCTCGAAGAGGCTGCCCAGACACTGCGTGCGGACCGGTGGACGAGCTTTAAAACCGTCACCTTACCGCTGATCAGGCCAGGCTTAGCTAATGCATTCTTACTAGGTTTCATTGAGAGCATGGCGGATTTTGGTAATCCGCTGGTCTTAGGCGGAAATCTGGATGTGCTGTCGACAGAAATTTTCTTTGCCATTGTTGGTGCTCAGTATGATCAGAGCGGTGCAGCTATCCTAGCGACGATCCTACTTGGGTTCACTTTGTTGGCCTTCTATTTTCAGCGATTTTGGCTCGGGAAAAAGAGCTACGTCACCGTAACAGGCAAGGGTGACTCAGGAATTCCTACGCATCTGCCTAAGCGGGTTGCGATCCCAGCCATTTCTATCGTTTCTCTATGGACAGTCTTTACGTTTGTTGTTTACGGAATGATCTTGTATGGGTCGGTTGTAGAGCTGTGGGGAGTTAATAACACGCTCACGTTTAAGCACTACATCACAGCCTTTGGTTTAGATTGGAAGGACGGCATAGTTTGGTCCGGCGCCGCGTGGGATAGTTTTTGGACCACGATGATGATTTCAGTGACTGCCGCTCCATTCACGGCAGCTGTCGGGCTTCTTACAGCCTATTTGCTAACCCGGCAGAAATTCCACGGCCAAAATGCGTTTGAGTTTGGGACTATGCTGTCTTTTGCGATTCCGGGTACCGTAATTGGTGTCAGTTATATTCTTGCTTTCAATGTACCCCCTATTGAGATTACCGGCACAGGGCTCATTTTGGTGATCAGCTTTATATTCCGTAACATGCCGGTGGGTGTCAGAGCTGGAATCGCGTCGATGACTCAGATAGATAAGTCGCTGGATGAGAGCTCTGCAACATTGGGGGCGTCAACATGGGCGACGCTTCGGCACGTGATCATGCCGCTCTTGAAGTCAGCGACAGTTGCGGCGCTAGTCTATTCTTTTGTACGAGCAATGACGGCGATTTCGGCGGTAATCTTTCTAGTGTCTGCCGAATACGATATGGCCACGAGCTATATCATTGGGCGAGTTGAAAATAATGATTATGGGCTCGCTATCGCTTATTCGACGACCCTGATCGTTGTGATGCTGTTAGCGATCCTTCTTTTACAATTCTTAGTCGGTCGAACAAAAATTGGGCGACGCCATGCAGAACTGGAATCGATATGAGTCAAGTCATTAAAACGAATGCAGCAGATGTAAGATTTGAAGGTGTTTCAAAAATCTATGGGAAGGATGCGGTCGCTGTCGGCGATATTGATCTCACGGTCGAGGCTGGAACACTGGTGACACTCCTCGGGCCATCAGGCTGCGGAAAGACAACGACCCTCAGGATGATTGCGGGTCTCGAGCTACCTACCGCAGGAAAAATTTTCGTTGGCGGGGAGGACGTCACTGACTTGCCGGCTACCCAGAGAGATATCGCTATGGTTTTCCAGTCCTATGCGCTGTTCCCGCATATGTCGGTGCAAGAAAACATTGCCTACGGGCTGGTCAATTCGGGTATGGGTCGTGACGAGATCGCGGAGAGAACTTCATCCGGGATGGACTTGGTTGGCCTAAAAGGGTTTGAGAAGAGGCTCCCATCCGAGCTTTCTGGGGGCCAGCAGCAGCGTGTCGCCGTGGCGAGAGCTATCGTGCTAGAGCCACAGGTCTTGTTATTCGATGAACCACTATCGAATCTCGACGCGAAGCTCCGTCGCCAGGTTCGAGAGGAGATTCGGGAATTGCAAATCGGTCTCGGTCTTACCGTGGTCTACGTGACGCATGACCAGGAGGAGGCTCTGGCTGTGTCAGACAAGATTGTGGTGATGGATAAGGCAAAGATTGCACAGATTGGAACCCCGGTGGATTTGTACGACCGACCCAATTCTGTGTTTGTTGCTGACTTTATTGGTGAGGCGAATATTTTAGGTTGTGATGTCCTCTCGCGTGGTGAAAGTGAATCCTCGGTGCAAATAGATAATTACCAATTTATTGTCGGGAATGTCATACCTGAGGACAGAGAGCCTCGTCTGGCGGTGCGGCCGCGGAATATTGCGCTGTCTTCGGAGAGCAATCCCGATGTGCTCTCGGGAACCGTCAAGAAAGTGTCCTACGTGGGCAGTCACTATGAGTACACAATTGTCGGCACATTTGGTGAGGTATTCGCTATCGAGGACACCACGTCACCGCTCAAGTCAGAGGGTAGTGAGGTATTTATTACCTTCAAGGGGAGGGGCTCTTGCCTAGTGCCGTCCTGACCAGATCGTCGTCGCCGAAACAGTTATCAGCCATTTTAAGTAAAGGCTCAAATACCCCAGGCCAGCCAGCGATAACACGACCACCGTAGTCAATCATTTCCTGCGCATTTTGGTCTTCCACCAAACCGCCTGCCTCTTTTACTATTAACTGTCCAGCGAGGCAATCCCACGCGTTCATGTGGTGTTCAATATAGCCGCTGTATCTCTGATCTGCGACATGGGCCAGAGATAAGGCCCCCGATCCGTTTCGGCTGAATACTCCGCCGAGTTTAAAGATCTCGTTGATTACTGCCACCACCGGTTTGGTTGTGGTCCGCCCTGAGTAGCCTAGGCTGACCGTGCTATCGTCTAGCCGGGACTCTTTTTTGGAACTGAGACGACGGTCGTTCAGGAACGCACCGTGACCGAGCTCGGCGGAGAACAATTCGTCATTGTTAGGGTCATAAATAACACCGCCTACTGTTTCTTGTTCTCTAACGAGCGCGACGACGATACACCATACGGGTACCCCGGAAATGTAGTTCGCCGTTCCGTCAATCGGATCGAGCACCCACTGAAACCCTGCTAGATTATTTGTCCGTCCATATTCCTCACCGACGATTCCGTCGTCTGCAAAATGGTCTTGTATTTTGGACCGCAAAAACCGTTCTGTCGCCTTATCTACCTCGGAGACAAAGTCTTGGGCGCCCTTTTCCCTGATCGCAATATCCTTCCAATGCGCAAATTCTTTTAACGCACTCGTTCCCGCTTCCTGAACGATGGCCTTGGCAAATGTAAGGTGCGTTTTGACTTCACTCATGTTGATAACCTAGACGATGATTCAGTCCTTTGTATTTAAAGTACCATGCTTCTGCATGGGCCGGAGAGGAAACAGCAATTTTAATGTGTGTTGTAGGTGCGTTTTTCTCGACGTTCAATATAAGCAGCCAGTACCACCTCAGGCGTCTCTTTCAACCTCCATGCCTCAAGGAGCCAGCTGCTCTCGAGTTCACCAAGCCAGTCGTCGCTGGGCGGGTCACGATCAAGATTACTCGGGAACGGATAGGCATCAACCAGAGCGCGAATTGCTCTGGCAACCAGGGCCTCGTCGGTTTGGTCTAATAAGTGTGGGTAGACATGTCTCACTAATCCGACAAAGTCAATGTGCTCCATAGGCTTTGCTAGTGCGGTGGAGACTTGCAGTAAATTGACCAGTCGTGGTTCAGAAGTGTTATTTCCCCCGGCGGCATGGAATATGCTCGGATTAAAGAATACCAAGTCACCTTTTTTGAATGGGATTTGACTACACTCCCGCTCAAATCGAGTCTGCTCCTCTGCCTGACGGTACGTCAGATAGCCGTCGGGATCGTTTTGTGATCCAAGTAGAAGTTTAGTCGGCCCCATCTCTGTGGGTACGTCACAGTGGATGATCGCTCCCTGCAGCGTCATCTTTGTAGAGGCCTGTCGAATTAGGTTAGGCATCTTTTTGACTAGGGATTCTGGGTAAAAGCCAAGGTGGTAATCTCGGTGCCCTGTCTGGGGCGATCCACCGGGGACGACCACATTGACCTGTGCTGTAATTTGGTAAAGAGGTCCCAGCCAGGCTTCGCTAACTACATGTAGCCATTCATTACCGTAGTAGTCCGAAAACAGCTGAGGCGCATCCTCAGCAAGCTTATTTAGCGAGTTCCAGAGTCGTTGGTTTGAGCCGGCAGCAAAATGATCGGCTGCGTGTCCGCCTTCTCTCCGTATTCGTTTGTAGAAGTGGTCGGCAACCAAATCCAGTAGGGAATTGTCTTGATACGCCCCTCGAACTATTAAGACACCGGGGCCGTCCTGGAGCTGCGTTTCGATTTCAGTATGGCTCAAGGAATCGGCATGGCTGACAATTATCTGATCATCCATTCATGCTCCGGATCATTTTTGAAATGCCATACCCGTTTAGGACCCGCCATCACGTTAAGATAATAATTGTCGTAACCATGAGGGGCGCCGACCGGGTGATATCCCTCGGGTACTTTAACGCAATCACCGTCCTCCACAGCCATTGTTTCGTCGATTGACCGATCGTCGGTGTAGACACGTTGGAGTGCGAAACCTTGTGGTGGATTGATGCGATGATAGTAAGTCTCCTCAAGAGCAGACTCTTCAGGGATGTTGTCGATGCAATGTTTGTGAGGTGGGTAGCTAGACCAGTTCCCCGCAGGCGTGAATACTTCGACCACTAGGAGCGAATTTGCTGGTTTTGTTTCTGGCAGAATGTCGTGGATGTATCGAGTGTTGGTGCCTTGACCGCGCGTGCTTTGGGCCTGATCCGATCGGCCAATCCTACGCGCAGGAAGTCCAGACCCTCCTGGGGCCGAGCATATGCCCAGCTCTAAATCACCAGCTGCCGTGATTGTTACTCTGGTTTTTTCTGGGACAAATAGGTGTTCGGTAAGCTCTTGTGCGAACAAATTCTGCCGTCCCCCAACCCCTTTAAATTGGATGTCGTTCGTGAAGGCATCGAAGGCCCCTGTAATAGGTACGAGACAGTGTTCTCTGTCTTCCGTCTGGAACTTGAAAATATCACCCGGCTTCAGCTTCACAAGCTTGAACCCCACGAAATTCCAGTGGGCGTTTTTGGGCGTAATATCGATGACAGTTCCCTGCTGGCCATTTGGTTTTACGAGTAGGGAGTTCATATGGTACCTCCGAGCGAAGATTCGAGTGCGGCTAGTTGCTGACCGCCGGCCATCAAATCTTGTAACTCCTCTGGTGTGATTTCTCCTTTCTTTGCTGTGCCCATTGTTTTTCCGCGGTTTAGCACCGTAAATCGATCGCCAACTGCTAGCGCGTGTCTTACGTTGTGTGTGATGAAGACCACCGCGATCCCGGCTTGTCTAACGCGATCAACTGTTGCCAATACGTTTGCGGTTTGCCTTACCCCGAGCGCAGAGGTCGGTTCATCGAGGATGAGGACTTTTGCTCCGAAGTATACGGCGCGTGCGATTGCTACAGTTTGTCGCTCGCCTCCTGACAATGTACCGACTGCTTGATGGGGTCCGCGTAGATTAATGCCCATCTTTTGCATCTCTTCCATGGTGACGCGGTCAGCGAAATCGTGATTGAACAGGTTGATACCGAGTACGGTTTTGACAGGTTCATTACCCATAAAAAAGTTTCGGCTGACGCTCATCAGGGGGATCATTGCGAGGTCTTGATATACGGTCGCAATACCCCTCCCCATGGCTTCCCGGGGGTCTCTGAAGGTTAGTGGCTCACCGCGCATAAAGAGTTGCCCAGATGTCGGTGGGTGGACGCCTGACATTGTCTTGATCAGGGTCGATTTCCCAGCTCCGTTATCGCCCAAAAGGCAATGACACTCGCCTGCAGATACGCTGAAGTTGACGCCTCCAAGTGCGATCACGGTGCCGAAGTGTTTCTCGACATTTTGCATTTCGAATAACGGAGTCATAATTATTTTTCTCCCGTAATTATTCGTCGGATGTAAGTGTTTAGTATGACCGCCGCCAAGAGTAAGACACCGAGAAAGACCCGGAACAAGGAGCTTTCAACACCCGCAAAAAATAAGCCCTGCTGGACCACGCCGAATATGAGTGCGCCGAGCGCTGCACCAATGACGCTGCCGTACCCACCTGTTAATAGTGCACCTCCGATAACCACTGCAATGATTGCCTCGAATTCCTTCAACAGCCCGCGATCAGCTCCGGCGGATCCGAACTCCATGACCTGGCAGGTCGCGAAGACACAGGCGCAGAACGCTGAAAACATGAACATTGAAATTTTTACACGGTTGACAGGTACACCAACATATCGAGCCGCCTGGGCATCTCCCCCGGATGCGAAGATCCAGTTACCGAACCGTGTGCGAGTTAAGATAAAGTGTCCGACAATGACCAGGCCGATGGCCCAGATGATCAGCGCTGGTATTCCGTCGATTACCGGTTGCCCGGCCCGGTTGCCGCGTTCGAAGACGTCGATCAGGCCGAGGTCGGCTAGCCAAATAAAGACAGGCTCACCTACCTTTCCGCCAAAAACTGAGGCGAGCCAGTCGCCTTCTGCAGCATCAGACACGCCACCTATGATGGTTTTTCGTTCGATTAACTGGGGAAAGAAAATCGTGAATCCTCTCAGGATAAATAAGAACGCCAGTGTCACAATGAAACTGGGCAGGCCGGTCTTGACGACAATATAACCATTTAGTGCGCCCAACGCCGTGCACATTACGAAGGTCACTAAAATTGCTGTCCAAACTGGCCAATCGAGGGTTACCGAAAAAATTGCGATCATCATGCCCGCGAATCCGATCATTGAACCGACAGAGAGATCGAACTCGCCGGCAATCATTAGCAGACAGGCCCCAACCGCTATGATCATAAATTGTGCGCTGACGGTCGACCAATTCATTACACCTCGCGGACTAAACATACCACTGTCGTACGCCAGAAATCCGAAAAATAAAAAGACCACAATGGTGCCAGCGATGCTGCCAAGCTCGGGGCGCACGAGCGCTTGTCTCAGAGGAGAGGTGGTTTTGATGCGTTCGTCTTGAGCTAACTCACTCATTGGAAAAACCTTAAATGCTGAGGCACCAGCCTACGGTGCCTCAGGTGGTTCTGAACAGGGGATTGTTTAGCGATATTCGCCAGCAAATTTTTCGACGAGTGTGAGACCTGATTTAGTAACAAATCCTGGTCCCGAGTTGATGTTATTTCCTGGCAAAACACCATAGCGATGGTAGTTCGAAAGGACGACTACAGGCAGGTAAGCCTGCAAGAACGGCTGCTGATCAATGCCCCATTGGATGACGTTGGCTTTGATGCCTTTGACGATCTCTGACCCAAGGTCGAATGTACCGAAGTAAATATCGCCGGCCATACCGTTCTCTTTGAGTGCGAGCAGTGTTGGGTCTGCGGAGGTCGGGCCCAACGTCAATACGGCGTCAGTTTTTGGGTTGGCATCAAGATAAGCGAGGACCTTATTTTTGATTTCGCCAGGGTCTTGTCCAGAGTCAATCATTTGGTTACCTAGATCGATCCCCAAACCGTCGGCAAAGCCTTTACAGCGCTCGGTCGATGACGGGCTGTTGATGTAATGATTTACGCACAGGAAGCTCTTTACCCCGTCGCCTTTGGCGCGTAGACCGGCAGCGTAGCCAGCGTCATATTCAGGTTGTCCGACGTACATTAGTGCACCAACTTCACGTGCCTGATCCGGAGTTCCTGAGTTCATGATAATTACATCCACGCCTGACGCGACCGCGGCCTTGATAGGACCAGATAAAACATCATAGTCCGCGAGGGTCGTGATGATCCCGTTTGGATTGGATGCCGCTGCTTGCTCAATGATGCGAGCCATGTCAGCCAAATCCCCGGTCGGTGGGTTCCTATACTCAACCTCAACACCCATTTGTTTGCCAGCGAGTGCGATACCGTTCTTTATGGTATTCCACCAGCTGTCTGAGTCGGGAGCATGAGACACTAATACGTACCGCTCGCCAGCGGCGCTTGCCGATATTCCTGTCAATGAGGCGGCCGCAAGGGCTGAGGCCACCAGTAGGTTTTTAAAAATCTTCTTCATGGGTTGTCTCCAATTTTTATTAGGTTAGGAAGTGCACACGTGTGACAGTCCTTAACCAGCACCTTAAAGGCCAGAAAAAAATTTTGCAACCGGTTGCAAAGATAAATTTTTTTCCTCATCGTAGAGGCGTAAGAGGGAAAAAAATGGAAGAAAACCGCGGAAAACGTCCAACACTGGGTGAGGTGGCCGCTCTTGCAGGAGTTTCACGAAGTGCTGTTTCTAGAACGTTCACCAAAGGCGCTTCGGTATCTTCCCTGACTCGGTCAAAGGTTGAGGAGGCAGCGTCTCAGCTCGGTTACCGTCCTAATTTACTCGCGCGCTCGCTGACCACGAGAAAAACGGGACTGGTCGGTCTCGTGGCTAACAATTTTCATAACCCGATCTTCCTTGAGGTTTTTGATTTATTTACACGCGAGTTACAACGAAAGGGCCTTAGGCCCTTAATCGTAAACCTAACAAACGAGACAGACGCACTGCGGAGTGTCCAGTTACTTTTGGAGTATCAGGTCGATGCTGTCGTGGTTGCTAGTTCCACGTTACCTGTGGGCTTTGCTGATACTTTCGCCGAGGCCGGGCTCCCTGTTGTACACGCGTTCGGGAGGCCAGGCCACCGAAAAGACATTAATGTGGTGGGGATTGACAATATTGAAGCCGGACGACTAGCTGCGCGACGGTTAATTGCTTGTGGCTATGACCGGGTGGGCTTCCTTGGAGGGCCTGAGAAGGCCACCTCAACACGCGACCGATTAGAAGGTTTCCTCGATGTGTTGAGTGATTATCCAAAAATTCAGACGAGGATTAATTTCGCTGGTGATTACACATTTGAGTCGGGGTTTGATGAGATGGCGTCAATAATTTTACGGGGTCTCGGTCAGGGATATTTTTGTGCGGACGATGTGATTTCGATTGGCGCAATGTCTGCACTACGTCGAGCAGGTTACAGGATACCTGAGCAGGTCGGGATCATTGGTTTTAATGATATGGAAATGGCCGGCTGGGATAATGTGCGGCTCACAACTATCCGACAGCCCCTTGGCGCGATCATTGCGGAGTCGGTTAACTGTCTTGGGCTAATTTTATCGTCTGAAATTTCAAATCCGACCCGGCACAAACTATTCCCGTGTGAGGTTATTGATCGCGATACACTTCCTCTCACTAATTGAGATCCACCCACTTTCCGTTGTGTTTACCCGACTCTGCAACCGCATAAATCGCTTTGATTGACTCCGCGCCATCGGTTGCCAGAGGAAGCAGCACAGAATTGGCTCTCCTCTCGTTGTTTTTTGCCAGACTTATCACTGCGTAGAGTTCTGAGTAGATATTTGCAAAAGCTAATGGCATGCCCTCTGCGTGACCAATAGTGACCCGGCTTGATTTATCAGCCTCAGGTGACAGGTTTGCTTCACCACGTTCGATTATGGTGGTCCTACCCCCTACAGGCGTGTAGTACAACTGATTAGGTTGTTCCTGGGCCCAGCGGAGGCCACCCGTTTCGCCGAACACTTGTATGGCTAAGCCATGCTGACGGCCAACCGCGCAGGCACTTGTCCACAGGCGACCTATGACGCCACCGGTCATTCTGAAATTCACCATGGCGTCATCCTCCAGTTCTCGACCTGAAACGAGGCTCACAGTATCTGCTGAGACACGCTCTACGCTCTGGCCTGTAACGAATGTGGCTAGGTGTAGGGCGTGGATCCCACAGTCTGCAAACTGTGCTGAAACTCCGATTTGTGTCGGATCATATCGCCACCGAATTCGGGGGTTGTCAGCGTCTGTCGCATCGGCGTGATGACCATGGGCAAACTCAGAAAAAACCATTCGGACCTCGCCGATGTCCCCGCGACTGACCATGGTCTTCATATGGCGCACGAGGCTGTACCCACTGTAGCCGTAGTTGACCGCGCATATGGATCCTTTTGCTTTAGCGAGATGGACAAGTTCCGTCGCCTCCCCGATAGTCATTGTGAGAGGTTTTTCGCACAACACATGAAAGCCTTCCGACAGGAAAGCTTTCGTGATTTCATAGTGAGAGTTATTCGGCGTAGCAATAGTGACGAGCTCAATCTGGTCCTTGCGCTTAATTTCGCCGTCAAGCATTTCTTGCCAGGACCCGTAGCTTCTATCAGGTGCCAGACCTAATTCGATGCCAAATTGTTTACCTTCTTGCGGGCGGTGGTCGAGCGCTCCTGCCACAAAATTAAAGTAACCGTCGAGTCGGGCCCCAAGACGATGAGCTGGGCCAATCTGACTCCCCTCTCCGCCTCCGATTAGTCCCCAGTTCAAGCGTACCATTTGGGTTGTCTCCTAGAAGCCTGCTGCGGAGAGGAACTGGCGATTAGAGATCGCATCGTTGACGGGTGAAACGTCGAGGGTCGGATCACAGTCTTGCTCTACAGTTACCCAGCCATCGTAGCCGCGATCGGTTAGCAACTGTTTTGCTGCGAGAAAGTCCACAGCGCCTTTGCCGAGATTACAGAAAATCCCTTGGCCACAAGCCTCGTAAAAGCCGGTTCGATTTTGGATGACTGTTGATTGCACCGCTGGGTCAATATCTTTGACATGTATATATGAAACGCGGTCAAAGTTTTGGTCAATAAATGCCACCGGATCAAATCCTGCGTATGTCTGGTGTCCGGTATCCACGCAGATCTTAAGATAGCGCTCATCGATCTCTTCTAACAGCGCATTTAGCTCGTCTTTGAAATCTATGTATCCACCCGCGTGAGAATGTATGCTAACCGAGAGACCGTATTCTTCGGTTCCCATTTTTGCGACATCCCGTATCCGACTGACGAACGCCTTCCAATCCGCTCTTGCCATCGTAATCGCTTCGCTAGGTCTTCCCGCGAAGGGCGCCCTTGCTTCAGAAATTGAATCGATCAGAACCATCTGTTGCGCGCCATGCGTAACTAGCGCGCGCGCGGTCCTTCGTGCTTGGCTCATGACGATCTTTGATACACTTGAGTCATGGAATGGCTGAAATACAACACCACCGATTAGCTCCAACAAGTTTTCCGCTAATGCGTCACCAAGTTGCTCTGGATCCTCGGGCATGAAACCGATTGGCCCTAGTTCGATTCCATCATACCCCGCTTGATGACACTCCTCGAGTACTGTATTCCAGGTTGGGTTTCGGGGGTCATCTGCCCACTCGACACCCCATGAGCAGGGCGCATTACCTATCTTTATTGCCATAACGGTTCCTTAAACCATTGTCCAAGACTGCGATTGGTGTGATCGACGGATCGCCTCACAAACTCTCATCACAGCGAGTCCGTCTGAAAAAGAGGGCCACGCCGGCTGGATACCCAGAACGGATTTATAAAAAGCGACCTGCTCTATGATGATTTGGTCTTGGTAGCCTGTGCCATGGCCAGGTCCTTGGCAAAACATTGCATAATTCCCGTGCCCAGGGCCCGCCAGAATTCTCTGGAATCCAAAATCTTTGCCGGCTCGATAGAGGTATAGGCTATTTTGATCCTCTTGATCAAATTGTATCGCCCCTTTCGTTCCATGAATTTCATAGCAAAGGCCCATCTTTTTACCGTGAGCAACACGCGAGGCCACGATGAAACCGTTGGCGCCATTGGCAAATTTACACATGCATTGCGCGTGGTCATCGTTTGCCTGAGGGAGGGGTTTCTCTTGGCGTACGTTCGGGTGTCTTTTTAGGTCAGCCACGAGCTCCGTGATTGGACCGGCAAGAGTAAGCGCGCAATGAATTGGGTGCGGCATCAAATCCCCGAGGGTTCCATTAGAATCTCCAGTCTGCCGCCACTTGTTTCCCGCTGCGTTGACCAAAAAGTCTTCATGATGTTCTCCGCGATACCAGATAATCTCACCAATATCTCCTGCGGAAAGAACTTCTCTCGCCAGAGCGGTCGCGGGGGTTTGTATGTAGTTGTAGCCCACCATATTTGGAACATGTGCACCGATCTCAGAAATTTTCTGTGCCTCAGTGAGGTCACGTCCCATTGGTTTTTCACAAAGGATTGCTTTTCCGGATGCTGCGGCTAGTTCTACGAATCGAAGGTGAGTGTGTTGTGGAGAGGCTATTATGATCGCATCGATTTTATTGTCCTGGAGCAGCGCCTCGGCAGATTCGAAGGCGTGCCTGAAGCCAAACTTAGCTTGGTAGTTTTGGGCTGATTCTAGACTTGATGCTGCAACCCCTTCGAGGCGGATGTCTACACCCAATTCAGCATTAGCGGACGCGGCTCTTGCGGCAACCGCGTGAGCTTTTCCCATGTAGCCGCCGCCGATGATACCGACATTGATCGCTTTGTAATTATTATTCATGTTACGCTCTGCTTTGCAACCGGTTGCAAAGTTTGTATGCTTCGGAGCTATAAAGCAACTCAAAAAGAAGAGCTATGTCCGATCTCATTAAGCTTACTGCTGCGCAAGCAATCGTCAAGTATCTCGAAAACCAGTGGATAGAGGTCAGTGGGTCGCGCATGCGCCTGTGTGGTGGTGGGTTTGGGATTTTCGGACACGGCAACGTGACCTGTCTCGGTGAGGCGTTATACGATGCGCGGGATTCTTTGCCCCTTTATCGTGGACAGCATGAACAAGGCATGGGGTTCGCTGCCGCCGGCTACGCTAAATACCACCTTCGGAAGCGGTTTATGTTTTGCACCGCATCAGCGGGACCGGGGACGGCGAACCTAGTGACGTCGGCTGCCCTTGCGATGGCCAACCGGTTACCAATTTTACTTCTTTGTGGCGATAATTTTGTTACACGACTTCCTGACCCGGTGCTTCAGCAGGTCGAAAATTTTGGTGATCCAACCTTCGGTGTAACCGATGCATTTAAACCTGTTGTACGTTACTGGGACCGGATCACGCATCCTGCTCAGATCATCCAGTCTTTGCCGCAAGCTATACAAACGCTGCTCGACCCGGCCGACTGTGGTCCAGCGTTTATTGGGCTTCCGCAGGATGTACAGGGATGGGCATACGAGTTTCCGCTACAGTTTTTTAGGGAGCGAACCCACGTCGTGCGGGAGGTTATAGCTGATCCCCGGGAGATCTCAAGCGCCGCAGACGTGATATTGGCAGCAAGGAGGCCTCTGATAATCGCAGGCGGAGGGGTCCAGTACGGTGACGCCGTCGATGAACTCAGGCAATTCGCAGAAACCCATCAAATCCCCGTGGCCGAAACGATC
>Ga0160422_10000570_pt1 | contig 22586 bp, 16 predicted proteins | sample Fk160mmetaG_FD_108192 | JGI IMG/M metagenome (GOLD analysis project Ga0160422, IMG submission 108192) | Marine microbial communities from the Central Pacific Ocean - Fk160115 60m metaG | ecosystem: Environmental > Aquatic > Marine > Oceanic > Photic zone | place: The Central Pacific Ocean...
CTTTCATCACTTTCATCACTTTCACGTATTTTGACGAACACTTTTCTAAAATGAATACTTGAGTCTTTATCATTAATTGCATGTAGTGGAAGTGGTTTGGAGACAACAGGAATGTCATAAGTTTTAATGGGTATATACATAAGATTGTACAGTTTGTCTGTAGTCTTTTTTAATGTTTTAGGTGTGATTGTAAATATATAGGTTTGCAACCATGGGTTCCATTCAAAAAAATCTTGCAAGTAGTTCAGATAATTATCGGACTTGACTGACAAATCGAATCTTTCATTTAGATGTTTACATGCCATTATGATAAACTCATTAACATTGGCTTGATTTTCGTAATTTACATTTGTGAATTGAGGTTTTTCTTTTTTCGTGTATGGTTTTACACGTAAATATGCTCCACTTGTTGGTTTTAAAACTTCTGATGCATATCCGCATTTAAAACTGAATAATCCATTTATAAATGACGGTTGACAAATTATCGGAATATACCGTAATCCAAAGTAAAATGAGGTTGGATTTGCAAAATATTTATTTACAAATTCAGTGGGAATTTTCTGAAGTTCTTTCGAACTTTCGTTAAAAATGTTGTTTCGATTTCGTATTAAAAATTCATAAACTGAAATTGGTGCTCCATTTTTAAGATCACTTGGAATGTTAAAGTTTGCTTCGTACAAGTTTGGATCGTAGGGTTTTTTAGGTAGCATCTTCAAATAATGTGACATGAAAAAAGCAGATAAATTTGCAACAATATTGTTCGTTTCTTCAGATTTTAGCTGTTTTACCAGTAACTCAAAAATGTAGAATAGACCAAAGTTTCTTTTGTTTCTCAATAATTTAGGACTTGGTAATAACTTGCACCTGCAAACTTCAATGTCATTTTCGTTTTTCATGCTTTCTACACAGACATAAGTATCTTCTTCTTTTGGTATGCACCTCCATCGTTTGGAATTTTTAAAAGCCTTTTCTATGATTTTGTCGGGTCGATGCAAATCGCTGAAGACTGGTTCATAAAATACATGTTTCCAAGTCATATTATTGGGAGTGTATGCGGTTTCAAGCGTGATTACTTGATTAAGACTCATATTTGTCAATTCTTTTGGCACATTAGAATCAAATGGTTTTTCAATATCATCGGCTCGTACTTGGTCATCGCGTATCCAAGTGAACCCCATTCTCTTTTTGATTTTGAAGGCTTCTCTCAAGTTATTCTTACCTTGCTCCAGCTCTTCTGGAAGTACTGCGTTGGTCCTCAAGAACGTATCTAGCTCTTCAAATGTGTGTGTATATTCTGAATATGTTTCATAGTTAATGTCAGGTGATATAGGACAAAAGTATATGTTTGATACATTGCTTGCCTCAAATTTTGTGGAATCTATTTCTACCTTCTCTAGTGTTTGGGTAGTGACTGTTTTATTTTTACGTTCATCTATCCATTCCCAGTCATTTGTAGTAACATTGAATATTAAAACTCTTTTTTCTGAAATATATGTTGGTTTAGTAGTATTTTCTATTTCCTGTTCCGGTGCTTTTGCAGCGTATTTTTGTATAAGAATGTAAGCAAATGATTTCAGTTTTGATATCAGCCAACTATTAAAACGTTTAAAGACTTTAGAATTTAATTTGTTAACATTATTTCCAAAGACCTCATCATCTGTCTTATTCATTATTTGTTCCAGATTGATGTCATCTTCATCACTTGCAAATATGTATACCATGCTTTTCATTATACATTTTTCGTTCGGATTCTTGCGGCTTTCAACATCACTCTTAAAATTTAGACGGAGTGCTTCCCAACCTTGGTCGTTTGAAGCTTCCAATAGTTCACTGAATGAGAATCCTAATTCATTACTGCAATAAGAACTGACACCATAGGTGAGGAGTCTTTGAATGGTTTGATCTAAAAAGTTTAATTCCATTCTGCATTTTTTGATGGCAGTTATTAATTCAATCAATCCAGTAATTATGTATATCGATTTAACTTGAGGCAAAGCATCTGAGAGTTTAACAATCTGACTCATATTTTTCGATATGAAAGATAGTACCTTGTCATCACTTATTTCAGCAGTTTCACTGGTACCAATCATACGGAACAAATCAAATAACGGTGCAAGCTTATCTCTATCTAAAAAGTTAAATTCATTTTCATTCAAATACTGTTTCGTATCGTAATTACTAGCAACAGAGGTAGTTTTGCATGCCGCCCCGGCATGTTTTTTGCAATTGTCCGACCATTCTGTTGTGTAAATATCGTATAAATTCGACGATGCCATGCTGTAAACATTCAAATAATCTTCTTTGACCACATATACGTACGGATTTCTGTGTCTGTAATCGGGAAGAATATGTTTCTGTATGAATGTAAGAGATCCTTCGCTGATTGGTTTTGTAGTTCTCATAATATCATCGTCAAAATCGTTAGGTTCTTCTTCAGTCGACGCGTTCGTGTTGACTTGTAAGTTTTGACTTAAACATACACCTTTTTTCACAAGTCGTGTTATAATCGAATTGATTGAATTGACAAGCTGTAAAACTACAATTGCTGTACTCACATCAATTTTGTGGTGTTCGCGTTCGTCTATCTTTGTTAACGATTCAGATGCTTCACCTTTTTTCACAACCACTAAATCAATATTATTATCAAGTTCTGGATTGTGAATCTTATTTATATCAAATGAGATTCCTCGCATAGAAAAAATGGATTGACTCAATCGTATGTCTGTTTGTTGAATCGGAACCCAATAATATATCTTTCCCTCTCTTACAATTCGTATGTATGACTTCGAATTTACCCAAATATGTAATCCAGCTGCAATAAGATCATTATCCGTCAAATTGAGGGTAGTGCCCACACTCTCATTATCCGTAAAAGTAAAATTGAGCATGCTTTCTTCAAATTTGCGATGTATCAATTCTCGTAATGAATTGTGCACGGTTCCAATATCAATACCATTTCTTAAATGTCCCCATGCCCTGTTTACGTGCTGTTGTTTAACTATCAAATCTTTTGCGAATTTGTCAATGTCAAAGTTCTCATCTTCTAAACTGCCATCGCCTTGTGGAATAAAATAATCGTCATCGTCAATAATTGAAGGTTGATTAGAATATTCAACATATAATAAACGCCATTCTTTGCCGGATGAATATGTTTTCAGAAATTGTACGAATTCGTAGACATCATTACCTTCAATAACAGGGTTTTGATCACGTAAAACATTGTGTATAGTCTTTATTATTTTTGGTTGTTCATTATAGTTCATGCTACCTCTGCATAGTATTATTGCATCATCTGGAACAGAATCAGTCTGGAATGATAGAATATTAAAATACATACGACTTGTACTGTGAAGTAAGTAATCTAACATATTGAATGCTGTTAACGTCACAAATGAAGTTTCCCATACTGATTTTTTACAAATATTATAAAGCAAATAAGAAAATGTTCTCAACTGTACCAATCCAAGCATAAATACTTTCGCAATTTGCAAAACTCCTGATAATGTGTTTAAGATATCAAAAATCTTGTTCAAAAGATCTTTTGCACCTTGTAAACTCATATCAAAAGAGGATACCTCGCGATACCTTAAGTGATTGCAGGTAATCATATTATTATCATCAAATGTCAAAATCATAGCATTTCCTGATGTTAAGAAAAGTTTCTTCGAATTAATATCTTTCTGTGTCCGCATACAGAACGCATATTTTAGTTCGGATACATCATCACGCTCTATTTCTAAAAACAAATCTTCATCAACGAATAAACCACATACTGGATCAGAAGATTCCACTGGAGAAATTGTAAAGTCTTCATCTTTTTGATCCAAGTATGTGCAAGTTTTACCTTTAAGAAAAGAAGACAAAGAAGACCATACAGAATTTCCTTGTTGTGCAGGAGGTTTCTTCATAGAAGTTGTAAGGATAGGTATTATTTTATCAATTTCATTGTTGACTTCTTTAGTAAAATTATAAATATCATCCACATGTGAGCCGTCCATGTGTTTTTTTACATTGTTTATTTGTGTTATATCGAATTGGTAAATGTGAGTTGGTTTTTCTGTTGCAAATCGCATCTTTGATATTGAATCATACGCACTTGCGCTTTTATGTGTACTGTGAGTAGACGCATTTTTTTCTGAAATTAATCTATAATATGTGACGGTGGAATCTACCGAAACTATTCGAACACCTTCATTCGTGCTCTGGAATTTGTATCTACCGTGCGGAAGAAGTTCTCCTGTAGTAGCAAACGATTTTGTGTCAACCCAGCTTTGTTCAAGTAGCTGTCTAGTATTCGATATATTTACAATCTCTGGGTTTAGAGTTTTATTTCTCGGATGAGGAAACGAACAATTTTCCAAATGATCATCACATTTCATGACAAGTACTTCGATGTTTGTATATGTTTCCGGTGGTTGCGAGTTTGATGTCCATGTTACTGTATTATTTGTTCTGTCATAGTCAAAAAACTGTTCAAATTTGCTTTCTCGAAAACATCGTTCGACTTGTTTTAAAGAATTCAAATCTTCGTCAAAAGTATATATTGTGAAAGTATCATCACTTACTATGTTTTGACAAGTGTATGATTTTGATTTTGCAGTAAACAAGTAATGATTCTTTTTATTAGTTCCGTATTTTTTCATGTTTTCTGTATCAAATATATGAACATTGAAGTGAAAAAATATATAATGCAATTTTTGAACACTCGGTGTGTGATTCTCTGTGTGATTCTCGTAATAGAATGGAATAAAAAATATAGTGTTTGGCGAAATCTCTAAGTCTTTTTCTAAATGACTTGAATTACTCGTGGTCAAATATTTCTGTTTCACATATGTCAAATACATTGTCAAATCATATTTTGGTAAATACTCAGATTGCGTTTTCAAATTTGAAAGTATATCATTCATGAGACGAAAACATAATCGTGCATTTCCGAAACAACGATTAATTTTGTTTGCTTTTTTACGGAAAAAGTCAACTGCATTGCGTTCAGATTCTTCTGTTGTGTTCATGTAGTCTTCTGCTTCTGCTTTTATACAAGACATGATGTTGTATGGATTCGCGATATTAACACAATCAATTGTTACACAAGAAATTTCATCAGTTTTACATGAATCACCATTGCAACGATGAGTTTCTACATGACACTGTGGACCATCACAATTCATTTTATTCTACATCAATAAAAAATGATAGAAGAAATTACTGATATACACAAGTCAAGTATCTATAACAAAAACCGTGAAGAAGATATTTATAAACTGACAGAACATGAAATCACACCAGCTGCATTCATAAACAAATGGTATGATTCATTTGATATGCTCGGTCAGTCAAGACTTCTTATACTGAAATCTAAAAATATGGTTATTGAATTTGTGTCTCACTTACAGGATAAAAAATCATCGTCTATAAAAAACATTAAAACTAAGAAGATATTCAAACATGATGAAGTAGTTGATCGACTTTATACTCCACGTAACAAATCATCGATAAGCGACATAGACAACAAATACGCGCATTTCATACATTCGTTAAGATGCTGATACTTAATCGGCAACCCACAGACCGTTTGCATTATACATAGATACTTGATAACCTTCAAGCTCTAAAGAACATACACGTTTGACTTGATAGGTGGACGGACGACCGTGACGTTTACAACTGATTCCGAAATGAGCATATGCATCTTCTGGATTGCCAGCATACCACGTATCATTGATAAAGACGGGATGATTCTCCGTGACTACGATGGGTATTTTGTCGTCAAATTCCCACAGCGTGAATGGTCCATTGTCATGACAAACTTTATTGATCACTTTCAGTACTTTTTGTGAACTCGATATTATGAGAAGTCCCGGTTCCACTTGATCAATAGGAAGACTTGTGTTATCTGCCATTTGTATTTTTGCTTCAGCCCAGACACAAGCACCACCATGTCCGTGCGAATGTGCGTGTGAATTACTTGTTGTGCCCCTGTATGTTCCGTGATGACATTGGTTTGAATGACAGTCATTATATGTAATCAAAAACAATCCTAACAATAGAATCGTGATTGCACGGGAATAGTGACTGATTGCACCTAGCAGCATCATGTGGATTCGAAATTCAATTTTTTTTCGGAAAAATGCCGAATACCTTCTTCAACGCTTTTGCTGATTTGGATCAAGTCAAAGACCTTATCAAGGACGAAGTTGGAAACAAACACACATACAATAACGAATTATACGAAAAAACTATAGATGGTTTCAAGAAGACATCCATTCAAAGACCAGAACACTATATTAGTGAGTCTTCACTTGATGCGACAACGGAATCTATTTTTATCTTGAAGCAAGTAGAGTTGTTCGTGTCTAAAGCGCCATGTCTCAGAGATTATCAAGTGCAAATGTTGCTACCTGGTCAAAGTGGAACATATCGAATGCACAAAGACTGTATTTTTGCACTTTGGGGATCAGAAAAAAATCCCACTTTTTTTGATGCTCAGATGATGACTAGTTCGGGAGTTTTGAATTGCTGGAACCGAAAATCCGGGGTGTCTGGTTTGGAGCATTCAGGAGATATTGTACAAACCCACAATGGGAAGTCGTACTTTATTCATCATAATGTCTTCCACGATAGTAAAGTTCCATCTCTAGTATATGCGATTGCAGCGGTAGGGTATACCAACAAACCGTTGTACTTGTGGCAGTCTGCATGTCCTTGCATCATGATTGTGGATCATGACACACAGTCGTTAAATGTTGTCCCATTTTCATTGGAGCGAGCTACAATTCGCAATGCAACACTCATTGCTCCAATCGTGTTCAAAATTTCTGGAACCAATATGTCATGGCATGTATTATCTGAACCACTCACAGATAATAATGTTGACACTGGTATATTTTCGAACGCATTTCAAACAAAGATGAATAACGCAAGAGTCATGTTCGATAGATGGTTTCAATCCGGCATTTTGCAACGTGACGCTGTAAGCTCTTCAACAATACGAGCATCTTCGTCGGAACCAATCAGTTCAAATATGCAATCAAACATGCCACAATCCCATGATATGATTGAAATGGTGCAAGATGGCTTGACAATAGAACTCCAAGAAGATTCCTTTCAAATCAGTTTCGGTGTTTCTTTGGAAAAGTATCGTCCATCATCAGCTCCGAGTGTCCTATTACCAATATGTTCAGGATTTGCTGTCGGTCATCCAGCTCTAGCTTTGGGACAGCGTTCTTCATTGAGCTCATCGCTGCTGGATTACAAAAACATGTTGAATTGTGCAAAATGTATAATGATACATGTTTCGGATGGTTGGAGAGACTCTCTAATGCAGGCAGTGGTCGACAAGATAAATGGTATCATGATTTTTCATATGAAGAATAATCTTTCCATGGATAAGACGACAAGAGTGTCAGAAATGAACGATGTTTCGATTCCATGTGCACGATTTATGGGATCAATGTCGCTTATTTTTTTGAAAACTTTGAATGGAATTACATATCTCTACAGGGGATCATCAAAAATGTGGTCAGGGTTGATACCCGAGGAATGTGATGTTGGTGACGAAGTTGATTATTCACATATTACACAATGGTGTCGAATGTCTTCTACGAAATGTTTATATAAAGGTTTAGTGGACAACATTGTGGATGTAAATTATAAGCGCTTCATATATTGTGGTATGGTCTACGATACATTTCCATACTTGAGTTTGAAAGAAGATTACGACATTCTTGAAGTGAAATTTCTGTTCAGTCAAGCACGGGTCGTGTTGTCTTCGGTGGAAGCTAATCAACTTCGTGAAACTTTATCTTCAAGATTTATGAAGGAATTGAAGATTATGAAGGAAACTCACAATGCGAATTTGCAAACGATCATCAATGAAATGAAGCATTGTGATCCTTCGTTTATGAATCACTACACTGACAAAATATCGGAAATCAAACGAACAATGAAAAACATAGACAAGGAACATATTTTGATGTTTGACCTTGTTGATTCATTTTCGTCTGAGAGATTGACAAGCAAACGAAATGTGTCCATTCAGCAGATACAAAGAAAAGAAAGTATTAAAACGAATGTGAAATCAGCAGAAAGCATGACAACAGACCAATTTGGTGATATGCTTATGAAGTCAACAGATTGTTGCATCGTTTCCGAACTGGAATTACATGATCATTTCTACGAAATGCTGGTATCAGTAAGCAATTCAGACATGCAAAATTATTTGACAAAATGCTCAAGTTGTTTTGCTGCTCAAATTCAGAACAAACAGAATTTTCCTCTTTTATGTGCTTCAAAAACTTGTCTGACACTGGAATCAGAAATAATTCCAAGTTTAGTGCAACACAAGGGACAAGAACATTACCTTACAAGTGATGGTGTTCAACTGACTTTCGTTCTTCAAGGAAAAAGTTGTATCGTACTACCCATATTTTCTCATGCAGATTTTGTCAAAGGAAAGTATGTAAATTGGATGGAGGAAGCAAATTCTCCGGATGTTGCTACATGGCGCATTTGTTTCAGAAAATCTCTAAGACTTCTTCATCTTCGTATTCCAATAGATAAAACTTCACAGGATTTGAATGCCGCTATACAATTGATAATATTATCTACTGCGTGGTCTTTAAGTTTGACAATGAATAAAGTAGATGTGCAATTTTCCAATACAACTTCTGAATTGATGCGAGGATTGTTGTATCTTTGGGGTACAACTTGTGCTGCAGGAGAAAAGCCATTTTCATTTGCATTTACGATCCTGAACCAAGCTGGTAAAGTTGAAGTTCCGAAAAGTATGGGAGAATACTTTCTTTACGCGATGGCTGCGTATCTTTATCCGTACACTGGAATCAATTCAAATTTTATTGTGAACAACACGAGACTGTTCATAATCAAAGTTTTGAGAAAGCGATTCGTGCAAGCTGAAACAGAATCTATGCGAAAAAGTCTAGATGAACTAAAAGCAAAAGATCAGAAAAAAATAGAAATCGAACGCAATGTTGCTCTTCAGTGGAATCAAGCGAGTTCCGCGGTGTTGACCAAATTTTTCAACTCTGATATTTCAGAAGAAAAAGCTAAAATTGCTGCGGATTTCTTACTGAATCTGAAACCAGAGAAAGGAACATATACGACTGAAAAGCTTGAACAAAGTTTAAGTATTCTGAAAAGCAAAGGTCAAGATGGCTTATCTGAAACTATTGTCAAAAAAATTATTGCAGATTCTGCAGCGAAACGAGGCGCAATAATGCTAAGTGCAAAGAAGAATGTTATGTCTATAAAGAATCCTGCAAACAAAACTTCAAGCACGGCAACTTCGATACTTACAAAAAGAAAAGAAGTTCTATATAAGCATTTAGGTGTGCGTGACTTTAAAGTGCAAAATTGGAATGCTTATGCTGAATACGACATAGCAAAAATACGAGGAGATGCTGAATTTAAGCGAACTCCTTACAAAATAGAGTCTTCTCATTCTATTCCAAGTTCGAAAACATATTCTTCTCTGATGCATGAAGCGTTGGATTTATCTTGCGAATCGAATTCGTCAAATCAATTGTCAGAGTCGGAAGGAAATACTCTTATTTCGAGACTTTCGAAAATTCCTAAAAGTTATGATGCTGTATCCATTGCGCAAAAGCTACACACAATATGTTTCGACGATGTATTCGGTCCATCATCATGTTTGTTATTGGATGCAGCAAAAATTAATAATGACAACAAAAATATTGTAGTGCAAAGTGTCGTATCTTGTCTGTTGGACAATTGGAGAGATTTGACCGAAGGTGAAAAGTTGTGTTTGTCTTTGCTCAATGATATATAAAAATCGGTATGCATCAATTATATTTCGTATTCAAGGTACAATTGTAAACAATAAAATCTAAGAGTACAATAAATGTTAGACATATTGATTTTTTCAATTTCGTTTTTCAATCCCAGTGTTTATTTGAAAGGAGGACGGAAAGTAAATTTGCAAGGTAGTGGTCCGCCCATATTATTTAGTACAGGTTTGTTTGGAACAATACCATCTTTCTTATACAGTAATTTTAAAAAGGAGTTGAGCAAAAATTGTACATTAATTACAATCGATGATTTTCGTCCAGTCAATAGACAGTTGATTGACTCTGTATCGGATGAACTTTCGGTCGAAAGAATAGGGTTTCTGGCACATTCTCTATTCGACAAAAATATACTTGAATCGAATAGAATACAGAATGCGGTTTTATTAGATCCTATAACTATTCCAACAGTTGGATTTATGACTTTACAACAACATGAAATACATAGTGAATGCCCAACGCTTGTGATTCGTTCAAATAAGAGATCTAATGTAAAATCAATCCCGATATACTTGAAACCCAATATTCCTTGTGAAGAAAGTTCATATAGTTATGTGAGTAGTTTTGATTTATTCGATGATGTGTGGGCAAATTTAGCTTTGAATTTCGGATCATCTACTGTTGGTACATCTGAAAAAAAGAAAAACTTTGAAAATTGGAAATTTGATAAGGGGACTAAAAGAGTGAATCGCAAATTATACAGAAAACATATTGCAAGCGTCGCAAATACATTTATTCTAAAAAAATTACATGATGGGGGGAGTACAAACTAAACGATAATAGTAAACGGGCTCTTGTGTGCCAATTGTTCTAGTAATTCGAATAAGATTTCCTGGCTTGAAATTATAATACTGTGAAATTGCATCTGTTGTATATAATTTTGGCCATTCACTACCGTTATCAGAAATTTGATAATTTATCTTTTGGACCTCAGTCGTATCCAATAATTCATGTTTCGGAACGATTGCGTGCTTTGTAATGTTGACACATAAATCTTTGAATAAGAAAAATTGTATATTTTCATAATTTTGATCTGCTTCTTTTTTTGTGAATGCAGTAGGACCTTCCAACGAGACTATAATAACATTACAGTCTGCATGAATTTCATTCCATAATCTCAGTTGTTTCACACCAATACGCTCTTCATTGTGAAAGTACACAAAAGTATGTTTCTCATCTTTTGTACCACACAATACATGCTCATTTTCTTGCATTTTGTAGATTACATCTCCGATAGTTCTACAATCGTTGATTATTTCACACCCTCGATCTTGAAGCATTTGTGTACATGTTTTCAATACTCTATCTAATGTGGCTGAGTGATCAACAGATGCAGTATTATTCAGTTGTCCGATTTTGGTCAGCAGAGGTTCCATTATTATTATTTAACTTGTTGTTTTTCAAATTTGATTCTTGTTGTTTCTGTGCTGCTTCACGTCTTAAAAGTCTTATGTAAAGACGTTGGAGCCATTCTTCCGTTGAATTTGTTGTACGTCCGTTCATCAAATCATCTACTGCTGCTTGAACTTCAGGGGTCAATTCTTGTCGACGCTTCATTATTATTAAGAAACATTTTTTACAATTTGATTCTATTTTTCCAAGGGTCCTTCATCTTCATCATCTTCCCACTCTTCGTCATCTTCTACACCATCATCCTCATCGTCATAATTCTCATATTCTTCTTCCGATTCTTCTTCTGACTCTTCTTCATACAACTCATTATCAAGTGGAATATCATACACAGCGATACTTTCTTGTAACTCTTGCACAGTTGCGTTGAATTTTGCGCAATTTTCGATGAATACATGAATAGGTAAAGATTCTATTTTTTTCTCCGTTCCACTAACAATAATAAGTGGTTTTGGATACAAGAATGAATTTAATGGTGGTGGTAACCCAAAGTCGAATAATTCAGCGTCTTCCTTGATTACATACTCTTTCGGAAATGTACTCAAAAGCATTAAATGTTCCTTTTCGTTGTAGTAGTGGACATAAGTTTTTTTCCTGTTATATGTAATTTGATGTTTTGATTGCTTCAATTCAACTTCAGAACATCGACCGTCGTTATCAATAAGTACGCTCAAAACCATAATCAAATTTTATCAAATTTATAAATAATTTGACATGGAAAAGGAATTTATAATGACGAAATACGAATGTGCTCGTATCATAGGTATAAGAGCTGCTCAACTCAGTATGACTGCTCCAATATTAGTAAGTGTTCCTCCACACTTATCTTCTAATTTTATGTACATCGCCACAAAAGAATTGAAAGAAAAGGTGCTTGACATTAGTATACGCCGACCATTGGCAAATAATAAATTTTATACTGTACACATCAAAGATATGATAATACCAGAAGATGTAGATACATTAGAATCAATGTTGAATTTTCAGTCTTGATTTTGAAAATCTGGTATAATTGAAAACTTTTAGAGTGAAAAAAATGTATAATACTATAAAATGACTTCACTTGCGACATCTCTTCCAAGTTCAATTGAATATGCGATTACACATTCGCTTGCATTTTGTGTAGCACTTGCATGGAATTCTGCATTTCAAGAGTTATTTAATCGATACGAATTACTACATAACTACGGTTCATTTATTTATGCAATTCTCATGACTATAATTGCGGTGATAGTTTCTAAATTTTTCAAAAATATACACGAGAGGAATGTGTTTTTTTATGAATAGAATTACGGACCATTATTATACTGAGACTGCGTGGTTGTTGATTGAACAACTAATTCATTTGAAGATAGAGGATGTGCAAGAGTTGTATTATGAATGATTGGTCTGATTTGTCTTCTTCGTATAAACATGTGGAAAAGTGCACCTAATACTGACATGGAAATAAATATTGAAATCAGTGTAATACCTATATTGAAACTTGGAAATTCTGATGATTGATTTATCGATGGAGATTGACTCAATGGATGATATGGTAAGATAGGTGTCAGTACTGGTGGATTGACCGGATGAGAAGAAGGTGGGTGTTTTGGACCTGACGACGAAGAGGGCGGTAGGTGTGAGGGTTGAACCGGTGGCATATATGACGGTGAATTAGGTGGATATGTACTTAAATATGGCGGTTGATAAGGTGGGGGTTCTAGATTTGACGGACGAGGAGGTGTGTAGTTTCCTATATTGAACGGATGGGATGGTGGATGTTTTCCCAAGTCCGAAGGTGAAGAAGGTGGATCATATTTATCTAGATCCGGCGGTTGAGAAGGTGAGTGGTTTCCTATATCCGACGGTTGCGAAGGTGGATTTTTTTCCAAATTTATCGGAGGAGAAGGTGGGAAATCAATCAAATCAAGTGAACAATTTCTTGAAACTCGTTCTCCACAATCTTCACAATCTGATCCTTCGGGACATTCCGAATATTGCGATCCTATACCACCATCATCACATTCTCCATCACTGTCGTAATGACAATTTGAGTTGCATGTCGGTTCACATGAAAAGCAATGCTTATATCCGTTGCATAAGTTTTCACAGTCAGCCGGTTTATTCAAACACATTTCATAATACATTTTGTATAAATCGCTTGACAACTGAAAACATGTGCGGTCGCGTATACATGTTTCAACAACAAAACATGATGCATAATTGGAGCAATCTGAAATACAATTCAAAGGAATGGTGAAACACTCATTTCTTTCTTCAACTATCAATGAATCACAATTCAAGTATTGTTGACATTGTTGTTTGCATTCTTCAGTACAGATGCTTGGACGAATGGATGAAATTTCGTCGTTGCACATGTCACAAGAACACTTAAGATTCGGAACATCTGCAATGTTACACATTCTTTTGTCGTAACATTTTTTGATAATGAAAAACAACGCATGAGCAATTATTATCGGACTACACTCTACTAATTTCGGCTTCGTCGAAATTTTCCAAGGTTGCCTCTAGTGTTTTTCTTGTTTGTATCTTACTATTTTTTGAATAATGATGAAAGCAAAAAAACTTGCAGAAGGAGCAGGACCACCACCACATTTATTGCGGACATTCATTTTTTTATTTGTCTGCATATCTAAATGCCACCAACGGATTGGCAAAATCATCTACAGAATTACAGACAAAGACACCCAGAAATGAGTTTGAAAGATTGCATGACTCATGCATCAAAGACTTATCGTGGAACTGAAAAACCAAAAAAAGAAAAAAGGGGAAAAGAGTGTGAAGCAAAAGTCATACTTGATGATATAATCGGTTATAGTAAGGCACTTTGTCATGTTGCAACGAAATGCGACAAGAAAGAAGTATCACGAATGAGTAAGATTGCAGAAAAACTTCAAGAAATTCATGATGCATATTTTGAGTCAGACGAAGAGTCGACAGACAATGAAACTGAAGACAGCGATTAGTTATGTATCTGTATAGTCAAGTAAATTTAGCTTTTTCAAGCATTCTTCATTGTGTATGTTTTGAAATCTGCTGAGCAAATTCATGAATTTCTCTGAAGACAAATCTTTGAACCAAGGTTTAGTCATATCTTCTGGTACATGCACACAACATTGACCAAATTGAATTTTGGTATTACTTTGAGATTTTGATGTGCAGTAAACCCGAACAAGTGGTTCAGTTGTCATTTGATTGAACATAAGTTCAAAAAACTTTATGTTGATCGTAATGATGGATGTGCCAAGTGAATTTTGCATTACAAGAAGATAAAAAAATTTGCTTTTAATTTGTTGCAAAGCGTCCTTCAATACCAAATCATATTCCTTGCGTGTAGTGAATGCTATATATTCTTTTGGCAAACCAATACAATATACTTTGTATAAATTATCTTTGGGAATTTGCACACATTCGTTGTCTATGTTTACTTTTAAATTTGAACTATCACACTCATTTGCGATATAGCCTCTTCTAGTATTATATACTTCATCAAAGTTGCGAATTTCAACAACAGTTCCTTTCATCCGAAAATTTTTTTTTGCACTGGCAAAAAGATAAAATTGATCACACCGTTGATCAACGGGAGTTCTTCATAACAATTCAAATAGAACAAATAAATGACAAAATCAAACCCGCGACAGGAACTTTTGTCAAATGGGGTACAATAAATCTACAAAAAACTGTCATGATGGTAACTTGAATTACAATATAAGCTAGTATCATTATTATCAAATGAAGTTCTGTAGGCAATGATTTCATTACATTTTTCAAATGAGACAAGTACCACACTATCAATATTCCAGCTGTCATATAATTTAAAGGTGAAAATGGATTCAACGCTAAAAGAATTGGACCTCGCTTGCCATCTGTCTCGCTTTCCATCTGTGTCAATTTCATTGCAGATAAAATCCTTTCCGTCATTTATACATACTCAGAAATTTTTGATAGTGTAGCACAATAAAAAAAAATCGTATCACCAAGCATTAATCGAAAGAAAAGTTATTGCACTGCGACAATTGTGGTGCATAAAATTGTCGTAATCATTGAACTAATCGATAATTTTCCAAATTTTAAGAGACCCAGAATTAGTGATAATAGTATTCCAATGACGAGAATAATAACCACGATGTTGATTTTCAAGATGAGTTTTTCTCGTCTCTTGCTTAGATCAGATTTTTCATCCGAGTCAGTTGTGTTTGTAGGTAATTCGTCGATTGGAAAGGAATTTGGAGTTGGTTGTGATGGTGATGGGTCGGTGGGAACTGGTGTTGTTGTTGTTGGAGGTGTTGTTGTTGGAGGCGGTGTTGTTGTTGGAGGTGGTGTTGTTGGAGGTGGTGTTGTTGGAGGTGGTGTTGTTGGTGGGGGTGGTGTTGTTGGAGTGGGCGCGCGTCTGGGCGGTGTTACGGGTGTTACGGGTGGTGTTACGGGTGCGGGCGGTGTTACGGGTGGTGGTGACGGTTTTACAACACACAAGCTTCCTTGTTTTATGTATCCATCTTTGCATTTATCAAAATCACAAGTACGTGAATAAACTGTATTTGAAACTTTGTACAAGGCATTAGGATCTGCGTTTGTGGGTGGAGTACATCTTGCGTCATTATTTCCTATCCATGTTCCACACGTGTTAGTTATGTTCATCTTTGCACCATGGTCTATATTAGCACTAAGTCTTCCAACGTCTATCGAACAATCATAATATCCTTGACAATTCCTTGTATTCATGTTGATCTGGTATTGATGAGGTGATTTGGCCGTGCCTTCTAAACATGTCCCAAGCCAGCAGGCATTAGGTTGGGGGTGTGCAACAAATCCACCAGTATGTGCGGCATTCGCTCTCCATCCTGCTGCAACAAGTTCTGCATCACCTGTAGGTACATGTCGCAAACAAGCACATGCGGGATCGTTTTTCCCAGGAGCATCTTGCACAGTATGTGTGCCGTTTGCGCTTTCTTGAACGCCACAATAAGTCCGTACTATTGTCTCACCGCCCATTTTTCTACAATGTTGACCAGGGTCGTCCCACCAAGCTCCTTTACAATAATCTCGACATTTTTGTCCATCTGTCGTTTGGTCATTAAAGTGAGCTTTGCACCAATCCTCCATGTAATCTTTACAATCGCTAATATGTGGTTTTCCATAAAAACTTGCGCAACTTTTTTTGACTGTAATAGGTCCATGTTGTTTACGTTTGCATTGATAGTGTCCACTCCTCGTAAACTCTTTTGGTCCTTGACCATAGCAACAGTCTCGTTTGTGAGCATTAAAATCATTGTTCACTGCTGCTTGCAACTCAGCTTTTTTTGAATTATATATTCTTTCACCAGGTTTACATTTTTTGCTATTTCTTATGCCGCCATCGAGACCGCCCACTACATGCACTGTGTCGCCTTTGGCTATCGCACACTTAACGTCCGATTTGAGCTGCTTTCCCGCCTTGATCAAACGGACTTTGTTCGTCGCTGCCTCGCTCAGTCCGAGCTTTGCAGCGATGCGATGCAGCACAACAGACGCAGTGTCATCGCAACAGACACCGTCGAGCGTGCCGTGTTTGCCGCTCACATCACGATAAAATATCTGGAAGCGCGACTGACTCGATTCAGTGACGGCTGATCCAATTGGAAGCGCTGCTCCTCCTTTACGATATACCATTTTATAATAATCTTTCAAAAAAATTTTGCATCAGCAGCAATAAGTCGACAAATTTTTTTTCCGTATGTGTAAAAATGATAACTTTAACTGTAGATGAGTTGGAATGCATATTAGAACATTTTGAAGGTGCTGATATCACTGGATCATATGAAGCGGTATGGAGTAAGAGAAAATATGCACCGATGTTGATACATTCTTCAAAAATGAGAAGATTGAAAGATGATATTGAAAAAAAATTTCCTGAATATACTATCACATTCGATGTTATATTTTCGTGCAAAGGAAACGAAGTCAATTGGCATACAGATTACGAAAGCTTAGGCCCATTCATCAACAATTCCCCTTTTCAAGCTATTTGTAATCGGAATTTCATTTCTGTTCATTTTAACTTAACAGAAGAAGGAGGACGGTTGTCTACACTCGAATGGTGTGTGTTATCGTACATAAATTATCTGATTACTTTGAAGTGTGGTATATTTTCAAAACAACACGAGTTTTTCGTAAAATTTGTGGTAAAGCCATTAGCTTACATGTTTTCGATAGTATACACGAACACAAAATGTGTGGGGAATGTTTTCAACAACTTGGGATTGCACTATGTATCGGATGGTCGTGAAAGAATATCGTATGTTGTTAGAATGGCAAAGTCTGAAATGGTTGAGACATCTAAAGCATGTGTCGAACTTGCGATAGCACGATCAAAAAATTGTTGTGAATTTACTAAGTTTTTAGATGTAGTCCCCGAAAATCCAACTTGTGTGGGGATTATTCCGTGGCAGCATACAACATATGAATGAAAAAATATAGTTGTCTTTTAAGTATGATATTCGTGTTCATTTGGTTTTCAATGTTTCTTTGTAAAACAAATTGTATTCATGTTGGACCGTGTAATTTATTGAATCGAAATTTATTAGTGCATACATGTTTGTGGAATAATGTTGATTTCGATACAGTCATGATAAGAAGTGAATGCTTTAATAATTTTAATCAGCGTGATTCAAACTGTTTGCAGGTGAGTCCACCGCTTTCCAGTCTGATTGAAATTGTCCAGAACACATCAAGTGTATACATCAAATGGATCAACGCGACAAAAAAAAATATAACTTATGACGTTTCGTTTTTCATAAATGTACGAATAGGACATGAGTTTAGAATTCTCGATACTGAGTTTAGAAGGGATGGGTTGCAAATTTCGCAACGAAATTCTAATATACGGGTATCGAACGGTATTGCTTCATATTTTGAAGGGGTCAGAAATGTTCATCTTAATTCAAACAATTTTAGAACAAATAATGGTATGTGGAATATTGTTATGTTCAGCGCAAATTCTTGCAACTCTGAAATTGATGCAAATTGTAATAGTTGCAGATTGGGATGTCCTTTGAATTATCAAAAAGCGGTTTTCAGTTTTACAAATGACGGATTTTCGACTCACATGCCGATTCCAATTGTTTCTCCTCATAATTGTTCAGTCTGTACCAAAAGTTCAGGTGTGACAGAGTACAACTATATGACGTTCCATCCCCCTATGAATAACTATAGAATAGAAATTCAGTTTTCGTCTGATCGAGTCATAACATTTGCGCGGATACATGTGTATCATCTTTGCACTAACAATGCAGGAATAATACATGTGAATGTGTTGAGTAATGGTTATTCTTTGCAGTCAGCAAATGTGACCATAAATGAAGAATTTTATGTGTCTGCATACATTTTCTCAAACAAAATGAGTGTACAATTTTATCAAGTAGACAACAGTCATTGCAACCATGGTGCATTCAACATTGATCCTATCTATGAAGATGAGCAAGATGGTGAGCAAGACGATCTATTACATGGTCGTGCGACACCTATACAAGAGTTATGTGCGAATAATGCATCGTGTGTTGCTGCGTCAGAGCACTCAAAATCGTTCAGTGGAATGCTTACTTTGGAACAATGCAGAAATGCGATATTGACTGATACTTTTTGCATGAGAGAGAATCAATATCCTTTTATGCGAATATTAACGCATGGACACGTAAGATGTGCATGCATACTACCGTCCCAATGTTTACTGCCTTATGCATATGAGGGTGCATATCTATATTCATTAGATGGTATGTGCTATACAAATACGAAAGAGAAGAATTTAATGCAAAATTCGTATGCCTTCAATTTGACAATGATAGATTCGCAACATGTGTCTACCAGATTGAAACTAAAAAATATTTCAACACTTTACAGCAACCATGGAACACGATATGTTTTGACTTTAAGGAGACCTTTCTACTTTGATGCTTTACAGTACAAAATAGAATATATGAGTTCAAATTGTGATGTACAAACACATTTATTAGTTGGACATTTGAATGAGGTTGGTTCTCATTTAGAAAAGGTATTGTATATTTCAGCAAATTCATTTACATTTGTTATACAGAATACAGATGACAATTCTGTATTAAATTTGTACAGGTCTGAGTGTCGATTTAAGTTATCGTTTCGGGTATTTCGTCGCATGGACTTTTCGTTTCCAAATTTATGGACTTCAATCCTAAGGTATGTTGACATGAACGACACATTTACACATACATATGACATGTCCAAATCTTTGTTTCATAACAATTTCGATGCAAGATTTTGGAATGTTGTCGAGAATAATTGGCATTCTAGTTTAGTGAATGCAAGCGATAATTTAAACACAAGAAATTCATACTCACCGTTCCAAGACTTGTTGCACGAAGCTAATGCTGTATGCAATACAATATCTGAATGTCGAGAATATAAACTTGTACCCTTTATCTTACATACACATGTCCAAATACAACGCAAAATTATAGAATATTTATCAGCATACAATCTGACACACACTATAGATTATTGGCTGTTTACTGATAGATTGCGTATTATAAATTCAAAGAGTGTTATGACCTCTCAAATTTTAGAAATTATGAAAGATGCTTTTCTGAGTGTCATGAAATGGTATCGAGAAATCACATATTCGGTGAATGTTACATTGATCGATTCACAAATGTCATATACACAGTCCAATATAGAGAGTCGATCGAATCATTTGCGTAATACTACAACTCATATTTTTGACAATCGTAATTACAACAATTTAATACTATTTGATGCTTTACGACATGGTACACGTGTCGCTTCAGTGTCTCCGCGACTAGTTGCGTCATGTAACCTTGTGTGTGATGATGTATATGAAACCGACGATCCAGAAACCTTGAGGTCATGGCCCAATCCAGGAACACAAATGTGTTACAGCGACGAATCTGTTTGTTATTCGGATGCGGATTTTTGCAGTATGGAAGGCAACATGGAAGGTCTTTGTAAAGTGCCACATCCAAACTATGAAATACAGACATCTCCCGGATATGACAATTTCGATAGTTTTAACCAAAGAATTAATGTTGTGGTTGGGCAACAATATGCTTTAGAATTTCAAGGTTTGGTTACGCCTTCAGACGGTGATCAATTCAAATTCGTTACGCAAGGAGAAAACTGCAATTTGTGTTATTGTGATCACGATGCATGTGAGGCTGAAGTATGGACGGATTACCCCGAATATGATTCATGTGATGATTTTTGTCAAGGTGAATATGGGTCTAACGATTGTGATGTAAGCGGGCATTGCCCATCTTGCGATTAAAATTTAGGAAGTTCTTCTTCTGAGTTTAAACTTTTTATGTAATTTTTTTTCGATTCTTCCAAATTCATTCGTTTTGAAGACAATGATCGTAATGTTAGTGCTTGCAGAATGAAACTTGTTCCAGATGTTGACAATAAATACTTATCATTTATTGAAATTGAATATATAATCCAAGACAAGTTTCCTAGCATTTGAAGTAAAATTACAGAGATCGGAACCGGTGTTTCCGGGTACATGCAAGTGCGTGTGGTCATAGACACATTCGCGCTTATGTTAAATACGGTGGCAGATATCTCGAACACTGTCCACATTCTTGTTGATAGAAAAAAAAAAGTTTGTGTAAATACAAGAATGAAAGGCATCCTCTTTTTACTGTATTATGTATCCGCGTTTCCAATGCCGTTTGAAAATATATACGAGTCAAAAAATAGTACAAATAATGTTTCACGCATAAAATTTAAAGCAGAGGCTTCAACGCGACAAAAAGGTTCTTCTCAACGTAAACTTCAAAAGTCTCTACCTGCGTGTAGTGGCACGATGGTTACTGATCGAAGTTGTTGTAATTGTGGGAACTATATATCTGATCTTGGATGCGAGGGTTATTTTGTTCATTCACCATCGGGTGAATTCGATTCACTACAATGTGGTGGTGGCGGAGGTATTAATTCATATGACGGAAGTAGTCATTGTGATGAAGAGTATCCATGTGAATATATAGAAGAAGATGGACCGATAAGGGAAGATGAAGAAGATGGACTGATAAGGGAAGATGAAGAAGAGGAAGAATCAGAAGACACAATACTCACATGTCCGTATGATTGTTCTTCAGTAAGACTAGAAGAACCTGAAAAGTACATATGTGTTGATATGAATTCTGATTGTGTCAATCTTTTACGAAGTATTTCTGAGGATAAAAATACTAATAACGCTGCTGCACTTTCGTTGCTTGATGCTAACGGTGATCATGTGGCGTTTTGCACGTATCCTTATTGTGCTGATTGTATTCTTGAATGTGATTTCGATCTGAGTGGGTATATGCTGTGTCAATGTATTAATAATGATATCGAAGATCAGAATAATTGGCGATCAATCGCGTTTGATTGGAAAAACGGGGATTATCAGCGTGGCGCGATATACGATACGCAAAATGCCGTATCTGTTACAAACGCACCATCACCTCCAACAATTGGGCCACATCTGACATTGGTTGAAACTATTAGCGTTTCTGATGATCCTTCTACAACACAAATCGAAACATCGTATTATCATCGCTTCAATGAGAATCCAGTTTATACTCTAATTCTGCATGGACTCGGTACAACCCGTTGTGCTGGTTGGGATGGCAGAAGTGGTATCACATTAGAAGAGTGTGCTCAACAGTGCACAAGAGATTATCTATGTGCGGGACGTTCTGATCGGGCATGTGTATTTTTCAAATATAACGAGGATTATTGCACATTGCTTAAGTCGGGTAGAGTTAATGGTGCATATGTAGCTAGAAATTATGAAGTTCTTACACGTATGTTCGATCCGTACGGAAGAAATCATTTTTATAGTGACGAGTGTAATCAAGAAAGATGGGGTTGTGCAGACGAGATATATTTTAGAGGATGGGCACCGCCTCCAGCCCCTCCTCCACCATATTCACCCGGGAGTGCCGTGAATTCTATTATCAAATATATTACTGTGGATTCCGAAGGAATGTACGATACATGTTTGAAACGAGATGGAGAGAAGTCATTTGTTACACTAAATACTCTTACACTTTTAGCACAATCTTCCAGTCCACCACCATCTCCGCCTCCGCCACCACCTTCACCACCACCGCCGTCTCCACCTCCACCACCATCTCCGCCACCGCCACCACCGCCGTCTCCACCCCCACCACCATCTCCGCCTCCGCCGCCGCCACCATCTCCTCCTCCGCCACCGTCGCCACCGCCACCGTCGCCGCCACCACCCTTGACGCCGCCCTTGCTTCCGCAGCCATCGCCACCGCCTCCGTCGCCACCTCCACCAGGACCTCCGCCAGCACCGCCAGGCAAGGCGCCGCTGCC
>Ga0160422_10000571_pt1 | contig 22578 bp, 21 predicted proteins | sample Fk160mmetaG_FD_108192 | JGI IMG/M metagenome (GOLD analysis project Ga0160422, IMG submission 108192) | Marine microbial communities from the Central Pacific Ocean - Fk160115 60m metaG | ecosystem: Environmental > Aquatic > Marine > Oceanic > Photic zone | place: The Central Pacific Ocean...
ATCAATGCCCAGGGTGGTGCCGTCGGTGCCTTGGCACGGTCCGCAGTCGGAGAGTGACAAAGCGTAAAAGCCGTGCTTCAGCCAGCCCATTCCCAACTGTTCAAAGCGTCCGTCTTTCCAGCGGTACATGTTCTGACCGATGACCGGGTGGAGGTTGGTGTTGGACTGCCAAAGCAAAGGCACGTCACCTTGGTTGCACGATGTGGTGCCCAAGGCGTAAGCGTGATAGCCATCTTGGGGTGAGTAGTTCGCAAAAGACTGCAGATCCCAAACGATCACATCGGGGTTGCTTCCCAGCGGGTATGCAACAAGGTCTTGGGCCAAACCACGATCTGAACTTGGAGATGAAGTGAAATCAGCAAACCATCCTGCAGCAGCAAGGGCAGCAGAACAGGCAACGAAACTGGCAACAACGCGGATATTCACGAACTTCCTCCTCAAGAAGAATGCATCACTCGCAGAATGCAAGATCCTTCGAGACACCTAGATGTACCAGACTAGGACCAGACTGGCTGTTCGCCACGCAGAAACGGTCAATCTCAATCAGCAAGTCCGGATATCCTGAGCGATTGACCTTTGAGGAGGCCCATCGTGTCGGAATACCGTTCTATTCGAGAATTTGATCCTTCTGGTTCCCGTGTTTTGGTCCGAGTCGACTTCAACGTTCCGCTGGGTGAAAACGGTCAAGTGGCAGATGATCGTCGCATTCAAGGTGCATTGCCAACAATTCACGCCATTCTCGAGGGTGGCGGCAGTGTCATACTTATGAGTCATCTTGGACGACCAAAGGGGGAGGGCCATGAACCTGCCCTCAGCATGGGTCCGGTGGCAAATCGGCTGTCAGAACTACTGGGTCGATCGGTCGTAATTCCTGGACCTCTGCCCACATCAGCCGAAGCAGTCGCCGCCGCTGAAGAAATGAAGGCCGGGGACGTCTTGCTGCTAGAAAATCTCCGCTTTCAAAAGGGTGAAAAAAAGGGCGATCCAGAGTTCGCTGGCATCTTGGCCAGCATGGCCGATGCGTATTGCACCGATGCATTTGGCACCGCACACCGAGCTGACGCGTCCATGGTTGCGGTTCCGGAGGCCATGGGCTCGCGTCCCAAACTCTTGGGGTGCTTGATGGCCAAAGAAGTGGAATATCTCGGGCGTCGGCTCGGTGATGCGAAGGAAGCTGGTGGATTCGTGGCCATCTTGGGAGGGGCAAAAGTCTCCGACAAGATCCCCGCGATTCGAAATTTGGCCGGCAAAGTAGACACCATGTTGGTTGGCGGCGCGATGGCCTACACCTTGCTCGCCGCTCGCGGGGGCAAGATCGGTGCGAGCCGCTGCGAAGAAGACATCCTGGAGGCGTGCCGCGACATGCTGGCGGAAGCCGAGTCGGCAGGTACAAACGTGCTCTTGCCCACCGATCATGTGGTCGCTGCAGAATTCCGCAAGGACGCCGAGGCATCTGTTGTGGTTGGAGACATTCCCGAAGGCTTGATGGGCCTTGATATTGGTCCTGAGACGTGTGAGGCTTTTGCCAAGGTGCTGGCCGCGGCCAAGACCATCGTTTGGAATGGCCCCATGGGTGTCTTTGAGTGGGAGCCGTTCCGTACGGGGACTGCGGCGGTGGGCGAGGCTGTGGCCCGTGCCTCAGAGGGGTCCGCGGTGGGCATTGTGGGTGGGGGAGACACCGCCGCTGCAGCCGAGTTGCTGGGGGTTGCCGAACGGGTGAGCCACGTTTCCACCGGCGGCGGGGCCAGTTTGGCCATGTTGGAAGGATCTCCCATGCCAGGACTTGCCGCCGTCGCGGAAAAATAGCCCAAGAATGCTTTATCATTCGCTTCTCTTGGAGGCCTCTCATCATGACCCGCTTCATGCTCGCATTCTTGCTCTTGACCAGCCCTGTTCTTGCCCAATCCAATGAAGTGAAGCCAGGAACGGCCAAGCCTCAGATGCAAACCTCGGCATGGATGCGTCCGGCCATCCAAGGCGAGGAGCGCGACGACGACACGTTTCGGATCGAAGCCGAGCAACCTCTCTTGGTCTACTTCTTTGGAGTGAAGTCTGACTCTTGCTCATCGTGCGGGTTGTGGATGCAAGAAATCAGCCGAATCCACGACATCTGGTCCAGTCGTGGATTGCAAGTGGTGGGGATCTCTAAAGAAGAGACGCCCGATTTGGAACGGTTTCTCGGAGAATACGCTGGAATCACCACCTTCCCTGTGGCCTCCGATTCGGGAGAGAACACATTCCGCAATTGGCTTGACAACTCTCCGCGGAAGGATCGCTTGCCCACAGTCTTCTTGGTGGACGCCAAAGGCATCATTCAGTGGATTGGCGGTCCGGGCGAAGAATTGAACGGCCTTCTTGAAGACTTTGTCAAAGGTCGATATCACCACGAACTGACTCCTTATGGCGAGAAGCTCAAGAAGTCAGCCAAAGAAGCTCGCAAATACAACGACTGGCAAGATGCCGAGTCGTACTACAGGCAAATGCTTCGTGACGGAGAGGGTGTGCTCAATCAGGCCGCGGTTGAAATCTTCCGTCTCTATGCCATTGACCGGGGCGAAGTTGACCGGGCGTACGGCTGGATCGAAGAAGTGATTTCTGAGTACGGCGACGACTACTGGTTGATGGCAGATTTGGCCCGTGAAATCGCTGCCGGCCGAGATCTGCTGGAAAGTGATCGTCGGCTGGATGTTGCAGAGCGTCTGACCAAAATGGCCAGCCAAGAACTTTCAGATTCTGATCCCGAACGCCCCGCTCTGGAAGCGGCCATCGCCTTTGCGGCTGGGCAAGTCCGCAACGCCGTGAACTTGCAACGGCGTGCCGTTCGAGTCGCACCTCCCATCTTGAAGCAAAAGTATCGCTTGGATCTTGAACGGTACTTGAGCCAACTCAAGGACAAGTGAGCGATCGTGCCTGTGGTCCCAGAGCAGCATTTTTTTCGTGCCCTAACTGACGCACCACCAACGCCATTGGTGGCTGCATCCATGCTCGGTGCTGATTTTTCAAGGCTTGGTCAAGAAGCGCTTGATGTCATGCAAGCCGGGTGTGATCTGCTGCACTTGGATGTCATGGATGGCCATTTTGTGCCCAACTTGACCATGGGACCCGATCTTGTGGCTGGGTTGCGACGGACTTGTCCAGATGCATGCTTGGATGCCCACCTTATGGTTCAACATCCACAAGAATTCATCGAACCTTTTGTGCAAGCTGGTGCTGATCATTTGACGGTTCACGTTGAATCAGATCATCCCCAAGCTGATCCTCGAGCGACCGCCGAGTTGATTCGAAAATCCGGCGCGACCGCCGGCTTGGCAATCAACCCCGGAACAGATGTTGAAAAGATCTTGCCCTATGTCGCCGACTTTGAACTCCTGCTGGTGATGAGCGTGCAGCCTGGATTTGCTGGGCAATCTTTCCGACCTGAAGTGTTGTGCAAAACCGAAGCGCTTTCCGCCGCCTCGCCTTCCGGTGTGCGGATTCAAATGGACGGGGGAGTCGCTCCGGTGAATGCCGACGCTTGCCGGCAGGCAGGTTGTGATGTCTTGGTGGCCGCCAGCGCTATCTTCAAAGCAGAGGACCGGCGATCCGCCATCGAGTGCATCCGCGGCCCCGCCAGGGAGGCGAACCCATGACCGCCAAACCTCCCCAAACTTGGGCCGAAATCTCAGAAGCCGCCAAACGAGCGGTCCCCGATGGCACGTGGATCCACTGCCCAGCGTGCAACGCCAGTTTGTTTCATCGGGCTCTGGGAGCAAACCTGTGGGTTTGTCCAGAATGCAGCCATCACTTCCGGTTGGATGCGGTTCGAAGAATTGAGACTTTGGTCGATCCAGATTCTTTTGAACCCATGGACGAAGACTTGCAGGCGGTTGATCCTCTTACCTTCGTTGATCTGAAGGCGTATCCCGATCGCATCAAACAAGCCCGGGCCAAAACCGGGCAACGGGACGCAGTCCGAACCGGTCATGCCTACATCCATGGACGCCGTGTGGTTCTGGCTGCCATGGATTTCTCGTTCCTTGGAGGTTCTATGGGCTCGGTGGTCGGTGAAAAGATCGCGCGAGCATGTGAAGCAGCGGAAGCTGGTGATCTTCCCTTCATTATCGTGAGCGCTTCCGGCGGTGCCCGCATGATGGAATCTGGATTCAGCTTGATGCAGATGGCCAAGACTTCAGCGGTGTTGGCACGCTTCCACGAGATGGGCGGGTTGTACATCTCCTTGCTCGCCGATCCCACCACGGGGGGGGTAACCGCTTCGTTTGCCATGTTGGGTGACGTCATTTTGGCGGAACCCGGAGCTTTGATCGGCTTCGCTGGTCCCCGAGTGATCGAGCAAACCATTCGTCAGAAGTTGCCCGAAGGATTCCAACGGGCAGAATTCCTGCAGGATTGCGGGTTTGTCGATCGAGTGGTGGCCCGTGGTGATCTCCGCGCCGAGATCAGCGCCATCATCGATTACACCGGCAAGTAGGGGACCAGTCTTGGCGGCCAATCTCAACGTGTCAGTGCCCTCTCCGAGACTGGCTGATCGAGGTCTCCCTCCGTGGATCTTGGTGGTGGTGTATGCGGTGGGCACGGTTCTTGGGTACGGCTTCAATTGGGGATGGATTCCAGCAGGTCTGGGATTGGCGGCCGGTCTTCGATTGGCATTGCATCCTCTTCGAACCTGCCAGCACAACATTGGCATGTTCGTCGCTTTGAGTGTGGGGTGGATTTTTGCAGAACGTTGGCTGGGGGCGTATTCCACATTCGCGCAAATTGGCTTGGGGGTCTACACCGCATTTTGGCCAACATTGCTGGTCTTGCTAACTGGTCGACGTCCGGGCGCGTTCTGGCGATTTGTCATCTTCGGAGCGGCTTTGGACGCGGTGCGAGGCACTTGGGTTTTTGGCGGATACGGGTTTGATCCTTGGTCTCGTCTGTTGTTGGCCCATGACGGGTTGGCCCAGTGGTTGTCGGTCTTTGGCCCGTGGATAAGCTCCGCTTTGGTTCTTGGATTTTTTGTTTTGCCTTGGCGATGGTCGGTCGGTGGCGTGTTGTCATGCATGATGTTGGGAAGCATGCTGCGTCCGACGCCGGTAGAAAGTGGTTTGGTATTCCGCCTTGTGCAGACGAACCTCCCCCAAGATCTTCGGGTCGGCTGGCCGACGGAGCGGTGGATTCCTGACGTCAAGGATTTCCTGTCCCTCAGTGCTTCTGGCCCACCGGTGGACTTGGTCATTTGGCCAGAGACCATGTTGCCTGGCTTCGGATTTGAATCCGAGACCGATGTCGTGGATCAGTTGCGATCGCCTTGGGCGGAGCCATCGCGCATGGTGCAGCATTGGGCCAAAGAATTTGACATGCCGCTCCTTGTGGGGACAAACATTCGGGATGGTTTGACTTTTGACGAGAAAGGATTGAGTTGGGATCGGCAGGTCAATGCTTCCGTTCTTGTTCGCCCCGATGGAACCCAGCAACGGGCAGAGAAGATTGGTTTGACTCCCTTTGGCGAGTTCATACCTTTGGTGGGTACGGTGCCAGAGTTGCGTCAGTTGCTGCAAAAATTTGTCCCTGAAGGCAGTCCGATTGGAGCGGGCTTGGCCCAAGGACATGCTCCTGGTCGCTTTGTTTTGGATTCGATTCGTCTGGCCACACCCATTTGCTACGAAAGCACGCTGCCGGCCTTGATGCGTTCTTTCGCCTTCGACAACGGCGATCGGGCGGCCGAAATCTTCATTGTCTCCAGCAATGACGGTTGGTTTGGAGAAGTTGATACCGCACGGGCTCGATTCCGAGACATGTGTCGGATGCGTGCCATCGAAAACCGAACACCGGTGGTTCGTGTGGCAAACACCGGCTGGACGGGATTGATTGATGCCTCCGGGAAGATGCACGAAGGTCTGCCCTTTCGAGAATCCGGGCACGTCACAGTGCAAGCGTTGGTCGGCGAGGGAACGCCGTTGGCCGTCCGTGCGGCGTTGCTCTGGGACTGGAGTTTATGTTTTGCCGGGGTGGGTGTCGGGATCTGGAGTTCGTGGCAACGTCGGCGTGGTGTTGGGTGGGATATGCTTCATTCGTGAAGAAAGCCCCTTTCATGTGGATGCTGATGGGACTTCTAAGCGGGTGCGTCACCCTCTCAGATGATCCTGAGGCCAGTCAGTCTTGGCGCACGGTGGGGGCCAGTCCGGCTTCAGACTCCAGAATGCCCGGTGGGGCAATGCGTTCATTGGTTCCCACAGCAGCACCAGAAACCAGAACGGCACCTTTGGCGTCTGCACCGTCCCGTGAAGAATCTGCTGTCCTCTTGGGCGGAGACCCCTTTCTTTTCCAGAGCAACTCAGGTCTCAAGCCCGACCAAGTTCAGCCGCTCGCGGTTTCGGATACACCCAGGAAACCGGACCTCATTCAAGTCGAAGGGGCGTTGGCGCGAGCCAGAACCATTCTGTTGGAAGCAGCACGTGATGCCGCCCCAGCCTTGCGAGCTCATGCCGTTGAGGCCGCGGAATTCGACTCTACGTTGGCCAACCGCGTGCTCCCCATTGCTCTCCGAGATGCCAATCGTGGTGTGCGGTTCATCGCCGTTGTTGTGGTGGCGCATCGGGGTGATGAGTCGTATTTGCCCGTGCTGGAGCGACTTCGAGTCGACCCGGCCTTGTCGGTTCGTGCTGCCGCAGCTGCAGCGTTGGCCCATTTCAATCGGAAAGTTGATCGAACCCCCTTGGCAGAGGCGGCATTTTCAAAAACCCCAGAGCACCGAGCCAATGCTTCCATGCTGATCGGAGCGTTTGGAACGCAGGAAGACGTGCGTCTGTTGCGAGAAGCATCTTCGAGCCCATTTGCACCAGGAACTCCCGAAGCCCAACGTCGAATTGTGGAATTTGGTTTCGCGGTCGCCGCCGCCGAACTGGGAGATCCAGACGCACTTGAATCGGTTCGAGCGGGGGTTTTTGCGCCTGAGGAGCAGGGAGAACTGGCCTTGTTGGCCTGCGAAGCTTTGGGTCGACTTGGGGACCAGACGTATGCCGGTGTGCTCGAAGAGAGGGCATTCCGGGCCGCGTCGGGTGAAATCCCTTTGGAGATCGGCTTGGCCGCGGCCGGGGCGGTGGCCCAATTGCGACCCGAGATGGCACCACTTGAGTGGATTGTTGAGTCGGGCTCTCATGAACAACCGCTGATCCGCCAGCAGGCGGCGGCGATTCTTGGCCTCACGGTCGGATCCGAAGCAGAAGCCAAGCTATTGGCCATGTTGCAAGACCTTGATCCGCTGGTTCGGGCTTCCGCCGCAGTGTCGGTCCTTCGCCGGGGGCGATAAATCCTCATTTGACCTGTTCTTGGACGCGAAAGAGCGGGGCGGGCTGTGCTCTGTTGGGCTGGATCCTCTATACTTGGTGCTTCGCGGCGGAGGATCGCGATCTGGAGACTGAACCTTGCACGTCCTTTCCAAACTCTTTGTTGCCCTGGTGGCACTTTTGACGGCGGCCTTGGTGCCGATGGTTGTGACCTATGCCTACAACGAAGATTCCTACAAAGCCAAGTGGCAGGAATCTCGTGCGGAGATTGCCGCGTTGCAAGGTCGACTCGATGCCCAATCTGGTGAATTCGACGCCGTCAAGACAGGGCTTTCAACTCGAGCTGCAGAACTGGAGGTTTCCCTCCGAGCGGCTCGGAATGACGCTGCTGATTCTTCGGCCACTGTGGAGCGTTTGCGAGATGACCTTTCGCAAGCGAACGGCTTAAAGGCCCAAATTGCCAATGATCTTTCTACTCTCGCATCCGCGGTTTCGGCCAACCAAGACTTGACCGAATCGTTGATCGATGAGCTCGCCAGCATTCGACAAGAAGCGCTGGCTGCGGAGCGTCGCCGGGTCGAACTCGACGAGACCTACCGCGACACCGCCGCCCAATTGGAAGTGGCAGTTGCCGCTCGCCGTGCATTGCAAGAAGAATTGCAGCGCATGAAAGATGACCAAGCCTCATCGATGGACATCATTGGCCGATACATCGCACGCTTTGGCGAGCTTGATGCGATGGCTTCCGCCGGGATGCTGGACGCCGGGATTGAGCCTGATCGCAACCTGGACGCAACCATTGTCCAAGTCCGCCGAGGTGGCGAGCGAAGCTACGCCGAAATCAATGCTGGCAGCCGTGATGGTGTAAAGGTTGGCTGGATCGCGACCGTCGGTCGTGGCGGCGAGTACGTCGCTCGACTTCGGATCACCGCGGTTGACATCAATCGTGCCACTGGCGTCCTTGAAATGGAATCTGAAGCTGCTCGGGGCTTGGTTTCCGTCGGTGATCGGGTTCTCATTCGAACCAACAACTGAGGCGATTCCTTATGGCAACTCCTTCGAAAGCCCGAATTGATGTCTTCACTGGCCTTTTGTTCGCCACGGTCGTCATTCTTCTTGCTGGGACCGCTCTGATGGCCCTCCGCAACATGGAGCACGCCGATGACCGATTTGTCTCCGGGGGCAATGGCTCACCGTCAGCTGGTCCGTTCGATTTGGTCCGCAAACCCTGACGGGCGTTTCTCCAAGTCGGCGAATCCCCAATTTCAACCCACTATCCCCCGTGCTTGCACGGGGGAATTTTGTTGGGAGACGGCTCCTTCGAATATTGAAGGTTTTTCGTAAGATGTTCCGTTGATCCTTCTGTGGATGGAAGGTCCCTCGATGGTCTTGAAGGAGATACGCATGTTCGACCGTTTACTGACATGGTTCGGAATCGACATGGGAATCGATCTCGGTACATCAAACACCTTGGTCTCGGTTCGTGGAGAAGGCATCGTCCTCAACGAGCCTTCAGTGGTTGCCGTTCATAAGAACACCAGCAAGGTGCTTGACAACGGAAATGCGGTGGGCTGGAGAGCCAAAGAGATGATCGGCAAAACGCCTGGTTCTATCTCGGCCGTTCGTCCACTTCGTGATGGTGTGATCAGCGATTTTGAGATCACCGAAGCCATGCTTTCGTATTTCATCCGGAAAGTAAACAGCAGCAGAATCATGGGCCCAAGGGTGGTCATCGCGGTACCAAGCGGAATTACTGCAGTCGAAAAAAATGCGGTCATCGATTCGGCTGAACGTGCTGGGGCGAGACGGGTCTATTTGGTTCCTGAGCCGATGGCTGCCGCGCTGGGTGCCGGGCTTCCAGTCGAAGAGGCCCGGGGTTCCATGGTGGTCGACATCGGTGGCGGTACCACAGAGATTGCCATTATTTCGTTGGGTGACATTGCCACCAGTGACTCTGTTCGGGTGGCCGGAGATGACATGGATGAAGCAATCATGTCTCACATGCGGAACACCTACAACTTGACCATCGGCGAGCAATCGGCCGAACGCATCAAATTGGAGATTGGCACTGCAACCACTGCAGCCGTTGGATCACTCGCATCTCCGACCATTGAGGTTCGTGGCCGTGACAATGTTTCTGGCATGCCACGTGCTGTCACGGTGACTGCGGAAGAGATTTGTCAGGCCCTTGAAGAGCCAGTGCATCAAATCACCGTCGCCGTCAAGCGAACGTTGGAACGTTGCGAACCAGAATTGGCCGCCGATTTGATTGAGTCTGGCATGGTTTTGGCGGGTGGTGGTGGTCTGCTGCGTGGGCTGGATACCGTCCTGGAGCAGGCCACTGGCCTCAAAGTGACTTTGGCCGAAGACCCATCAACTTGCGTTGCTCGGGGCACTGCGGAATACCTTGAGAACTTGGAAGAGTTCAAGGATTCCATGGATGGATCGGGCGGGGCATAAAGCGGAGCCCTGCCGTGTCGTCTCCGACAGAAATGGGACGCCCACCCTGGCTTGGTTTCTTGGTCGTGCTGACCCTTGCACTGTCTCCTGCCGGCTTTCGATTTGAATTGACTGGTGAGTTGGCTCGGGTGGTTCATCTGCCCTTGGTCCCATTTCAGTGGGCGGGAGTGCAGCTGGCAGATGTCCTTCGCTACGAGGACCCCGCTGCTTCTGAATTGGTAGACGAGCAGCAGTGGCAACCAGCTTTGCAGAAAGCTCGACGCGATCGTGATATTGCCCTGGCACAATCTCGGCGTTTGCAAATCACCCTGGACGCCCTTCGCGGCCGAATGCAAAGAGCCGGAGAAACCAACCTTGAGCTTTCGGGCGAGGCCCGTCGTGTCCGTGCGGATGTCCTTGGACGTCGTGAGAGCTTTGTCCAAGTGCAACTGGAACGACCATGCCTGCAGGAGCAACTTCACCAAAGTGCTGCGGTTTTGAATGGAAATCTCGTGGGTTGGGTCTCTCCAGTGGGCGTTGGAGAGGAGGCGAGTGTGGTGAACCTTTTGCCAATCACAGCCCCAAACGCCCGCAAAATTCTGGGTCTGGTCCGTCTTGAATCTGGACAAGACCGGACGGTCAAACTGACTCCACGGGATGGTGAGTTGGTCGGGTACCTCGAAATTGATCTCGCGCCGTACGCCGGAGAACCCGTCCGGCTGTTTCCGACGCCCGACATTCCGGATGTTGCCGTAGGGCTGGCCTTGGGAACGCTTTTCTCTTCTTCTCCAGCGCCTGGAGATGGAGTGCGTCTGCGAGAAATTCGCGTCAAACCAAAAGATCTCCCAAAGGTTCGAGCTGAACTTCTGGTACCCCTGAACCTTGGACCAGCCTCATGAACCGTATGGGGCTGGTGGCTGCGTTGGTATTGGGGGCCATGTTGCAAGCCTTGTTTGCGCCCGTATTGACCATGAATTTCTCTTGGGGCCCGGTACAGCCTCGATTGGTGGTCCTGCCCTTGGTCGCCATGATGTTGTACAGCCCTCGAGGAGCAGTATTGACCTCAGCCGCAGCAACAGGATTGTTGATTGATCTTCAAGAATTGGTCCCTCAAGGGGTGGGACGCCTTGGCCCCCTCTTGGGGCCTTGGTTCTGTGGGGGAGTGGTCGCGGCGACACTTTTGGTTGGTTTGAGAGGCACGCTGGTTCGGAAGCATCCGGTGGTCGTGGGATTGGTTGCTTTTTTGTGGGTCGGAATTGCGGGCACCATTTCAACCACCATCAGGTTGATGCATGACTTCTACGAATCCAGTTCTGGATTGGACTGGACCAGAACTGAGGCCACGGATTTGTTGTGGGCAGTAGGTACCGAGGGCCTCTGGACCGGGCTGCTGGCCGCCGCATTGACCCCCCTGATGTCGCCATTTGCCCGTCTTGCTGGAGTGCCAACCGGGCCCTCGCGTCGAATTGGCACCCTCTGAAGTCTTTGGTAAAAACTCTCTGGCATCTACTGTGGGGGGGGGTCATCGTGGACCGATGAGAGACCATGTCTTCGTCACCAACTGTTTCTGTGATTGACGACGGCTCGCACCACATGGGCAGCTTGACCGCCCATCGCCCGTTGTGGGCCAGTCATGGGGCGGGTGGCTCCATTCTGGCGTGGATTCAATATTGTTTGAGACGTCCCACCCAAGGGGTGGCGATGCTTGGCCAAGAGGATGTATTGGGTGCTTCAGGTCCAGTTTCTCCGGCCAGTTTGATGGTCTCAGCCCGTTGGATGGAACCAGATCCCGCATTGCTGCCTGAATTCGGGGAGCATGTCATTTCAGAAGATGGTGTGTTGTTGGCGGTTCACGCTGATGAAGAGATTCTTCATGCCTGGCGCGATGGAGATGTGGCCAGGGTTCAGAATGCCACGTCTGCAAAAGTGGTCGCGGCAAGGACTTTGGATGCTCCTTGGGATCTTCTTGATTTGCTCAACCATGCTTTGGGCCGCCGCATGGCGAACATCACCGCCACCGCTGTCCCCTCTGGTGTCCATGTGCTTGGCGATGCACCAGTGCGTCTCGAGGAAGGAGTGCAAGTTGACCCCGGCGCTGTGTTGGACGTAGAAGCGGGTGGAATTTGGATCGAAGCGAATACACGCATACGCCCGGGGGCGGTGTTGGTTGGGCCCGTGCATGTTGGTCCACACAGCATTGTTCGAGAGCAAGCGGTCGTACGTGGATCCGACATTGGCCCGATGTGTCGCGTGGGAGGAGAAACCAACAGTTCAATCTTGCAGGGTTGGTGCAACCGAGCCCATGAAGGACATGTGGGCGACAGTATCTTGGGGTCATGGTCTAACCTCGGTGCTGGTACCACGATCAGCAATCTGTTGAACTCGTACGAGGAAGTCTCCGTTCGCCTGACGCCAAAAGGATCTCGTCGCCGCACGAACCGGCTTTTTGTTGGAGCATTTGTTGGCGATTTTGTTCGCACCGCCATTGGCACCAAAATTTCAACTGGGACCGTGATCGGGACCGGCGCGATGTTGGCGGAGGAATCCACCATCTCGGGTGCGGTGCCGTCATTCGCTTGGTGGACGCCTTCGGGGCGGCGGACTTGGCGCTTTGAAAAATTCGTGACTTCGCTGCAGACGGCAATGGCCCGAAGGGATCAAACGCCTTCCGCAGAACTGCTTCAGCGATTGCGTGATGCGTTCACCCATTTGGATTCCCCATAAAAAAATCCCCTGCCATTCGGCAGGGGATTGAGGTGATATCAGATGCGTCGCCGAGGCGACGAAGTAGATCACTCGGGGCAAGGACCGTAGTTGGACAAGATCTGAACGAGATCTTGGAAATCGGTCGCTCCGTTGCCATCAAGGTCGGTCAGACATGGTGGCGGGGGTGGGGTGCCGGCACCGGCAAACGCGGTGTAGCCGTTGAATCCACTGTCGCAGGGGTAGCCGGTGAAGATACCAGTGCCACCAGCACCGCCGATGCCCACGAACATTCCGTAGGTTTCGGCAGCCAAATCGCCGGAGGCGATGGCCGAGCCACAGGTTTCACCACCAGAGTCACCATCGAAGAGAATTGCAGGGCTGGCGCACTGGGCTTCTGGGGAGATGATGAAAGCAACACAAGGAGCGTCGCACTCCACGGTCCACTCCAAAAGGCCACCAGCGTGGGTGTAGCCGTACCAGTCGGTGTCACGGGTCTCGTTTGCAGCCCAAACGGTACCACAGACCACTTCGCCTTCAGCGATTGGCACGTAAGGAACACCAGTGTTGCAGCCACCGTTGGAGTCATTGGCGCCCGTGTCGTCACAGGTCTCATCCAAGCTTTGGTTGCTGCCTGGTGGGCATTCGAACGGATCGCATGGTTCTGGTGGCACGAAGCCATCAACTGTCAGCGTGTAAGTACCGTTCTCGCCACCATAGCCATCGACCGCGAGGTAATAGGTTGCCCCGGCCACGAGGCTGGCATTCAGTTGTGACTTGTAGCCGTCGGCACCGCAACCAACCGTATCATCGTTGCACGCAAAGACATTGAAAGCGGAGTCGAGGATGTAGGTTTTGGTGTCATAAAGGCTGTCACACAAGGTGATGGTGATTTCACCAAGATCACCGCTCATTTGATAAAAGACGTCGTTTGAAGTGGAGCCGGAGTAAGGGCAGGTGGCATCAAACTCGTCTGTGTTGTCAGACGTGTCGCCGGTGTCGGAAAAGGGCAAGCTGGTGATGCTCACCGAACCGTCGGGGAATTCGGAACCTTCGCCGTACGCTGCTCCTTGCAGACAGACCGAAGCCAGTCCAGCCACAGCAGCGAAGCCAAGGGCGTTGTTGGTGATCCGCAGATCATTCATAGAAGTTCTCCTCATGAGAATATTTGGATTCATGCGGCCGACCATGAGCCGCTGTGGATCAAAACTAACGCATTTGGATGCTCAGGAAAGCCAATTTTGGTCGGAATTGGCCCTTCTGTCGAGTAAATCACGCCTCGTGACAAGGAATACGTGTTGTGGGAGGTCATGTGACTTTCTCGGACCATTTGAATGTACAGCCTGTAGGGATCGCGCCGCCGGTGAAGTGAATTTTGGGACGCGCGAGATTGCCCGGACCCAGTGACGCGTCATGGTCATTGCGAGGAGCACATCCATGAAGCCCAGAAAAGACAACGCAGATCGAATCCGACCTTTCCTCGACTCCATCGAGCGGTCTATCGAAGCCGCGAGGCGAAAACGAACGCAGGTTGACGATTCGGATCCGCAGGCATCAGGACGAACTGGAGGCAGTGGTCGACGTCTTGCACGGCCCTTGCAGCCTTCGCCGGACCCACTTCGCCCTACCGAGAACTGATGCTCTCTAGCGAACCCTCTTCATGAGATCTTCCAAAGCGACCCTCAATTGGGTATCGGTTTGGGTGGATTCGTCTTCGGGAGTTTGGGGGATCATGAGATCGGGGATCGCACCATTGAGTTCCATGTCGCGTGGACTTTGGTCGGCCACGTACCAGCCCCGGAATGGCATTCGTACAGTCGTACCATCTTCCAACGAGAAAGAACCGGTTGAGATAACCGAACCGTGTGTGGGCATGCCCACCAAAGTGCCACGTCCTACGGTTTTGAACGCATGGCTCATGATTTCCGCGTTGGAGTAGCTTTTTTCGTTGCACAACAAATTGATGGGCATGGTGGTTCGCTGGATAAACAAGCGGTCTTGTGGATAGTGTCCGGTCATGGCTGGATCGGCACCCCGAGGTGTGGTCCAAGCGTGCACAGGGGCCATGATGGATGCCAGCACTCGGTCTGTCGTCCAGCCCCCTCCGTTGTTGCGAACATCCAATATCAAAGCCTCCTTGCCCGCGCAGGCGGCGTACAGATCGCGTTCAAAAACCTCAAGCGATGGTTGGTTCATACCTTGAATGTGGATGTAGCCCACTCGGCCGTCAGTTGCTTGTTCGACGAATTCGGCCGTAGCTCTGCGCCAGGCTTCGTAACGCAACTGGCGTTCCTCGCGCCACGAAATTGGTGTGAGCAGTGATGTGATTTCTTCTTCTCCGCGGAGAACGGTCAGGGCGACTTCATTGCCAATGGTCCCCTGCAGCAATTGACGCAGCGAGGTATCCGCGACGGCCGAAAAATTCACCATGACAATTTGATCCTCGGGTTCCAAGGGTGGAGTGGCGGTGGCCGCCGGACCGAACGGAACAATCTCGGCAAGCTCAATTCCGTTTGGGGTCAGCTTGGTGTCAATACCCAAGCGCCCTGGGGTTCGCCCAGATCCCGAAGGCACGTCAGAAGGCGACCGCACGCCCATATGAGAGCCGTTGACTTCTCCGATAAGCCGGTTGGCCACCCAGTCGAATGCCTCATTGGTTCGGCATCCTGCGGCCAATTCGGCATAACGCGGCACCAATTTCTCCCAGTCGCAGCCGCCCATGTTCGGGTCGTAATAGGTTTCACCAAGGTCCCGACCGATCGCCAAGATTTTCCGCCGATTGCGTACGGAATGATCCACGAGCTTTCGCGCGGTCACTCCAAGTTTTGTGCTGTCTTTGCCGTCGGTTTTTGAGACAACAGCGGTGCCTTTGTCCACCCTTAAAAGGCTCTTGCCGTCGGTAGAAAAACCTTGCACAGATCCGCTGCCAATCTTGGTGCGATTTTCACCTTTCCAGTCAATTCGGTGAAGCCCTGAGTTGCTTCCAGAACCTTGAAAGACAACCGCTTCTCCACCGGGAGTCATCCATGGTCTTGTCTCGTCACCTTCAAGGGTGGTGAGTCTTCGCAAGCGCAACCAAGCGTCATCGAGGGACCATGACCACGCGTTGGGGGTTGCCTCCTGATGGTCTCGATCGGCCGCAGCCTTCTTGGCTTTTTCGTGATACGCCTCTTGATCGGCATCCAGCAGCCCGTCGTATTCAGCATCGAGCGCCACCACCATGATGTCGTAAGCCTCGGCTTTTCTTTCGCTGGTGAAGACCAACAACCGGCCATCAGCGCTGAACCGAGGGTGCTCGTCGTTGTCCGGGTGCCGGGTGACGTTGACCGGTGCTTGGGTGCCATCCAGCCGAATCACGAAGATGTCGGAATTGAAATCCAAATCGTGTTGGGCGTAGGCCATCCATTCACCGTCGGGTGACAAATCAAAGTCAATCCAACTGTCCCAGTGCTCAAAAAGCACCCGGGTTTCCATCGATTCAAAATCCAAATATTCGATTTGACCTCTGGTGGATCGAAACACCAAACCTTTGCCTCCAGGGACGGCTTGAGGGTTGCGATCTTCGGTGCTTCGGATCAGGACATCAGAGATTTTGAACCCCAAGGCTTCGTGCCAGTTTTTCATGGGAGTTTCGGCTTCCGCTTGCTCTTCAGTTGCCGAGGAATCATCTTCTGAACCGTCTTGTGCTGATTGCTCCGGAGAAGCATCAGAAACCGTGGTGTCCTCAGGCCGGAGATCTGAGCGTTCGAAAGTCACCTCTGCAGCGTGAATGGAACGGGTTCCGGTGAGGTCGGAGACAAACCACAATGTGTTCCCGTCGGTGCTCCACACTGGATCTTCTTCTCGCCCTTCGGATCCAAAAACCAAACGGGCAGGACGCTTCCCTTCAGCGTCACGCACGTACAAATCATTGCCTGCAATCAGGGCCACGGTCTTGCCATCGGGGGAAAGTGCCGCTTGCGTGGTTTTTCCCGAAAGGCTTTGGACAGCGTCGGCCATGGCGTCGCTGGGTGCGGTAATCGTCAGCGGGGTGACGTTGGCCGATTCGCCATCGAAGTCAATTCGGTGCAGTTGATCCCAGCGGTGGGCAACAGCAACTTTGCCGTTTGCGGCCAGCGACCAGTCATGAATATCTATTTCGGTAAACGATGTGACTTGGGTGGCCTGGCCTCCGTTCTTGGGTTGCCGCCACAGATTGACTGTCCGGTCGGCGGCATCGGACAGGTACAGCACGTGGCCTTGCCCGTCGCTGGCGGGCCATCCGTCGTTGCCCGACCATGTTGTGAGTTGGGTAAAGGTGCCATCGGAGTCCAAGCTCCAGACATCAGCGCATTCGGCACTTCGGAAATGACGGCGGGCCCATCCGTCGTAGTACCCACCACGCACAAAAAACATTTGCCCGTCTTCGCCGGGAACTGGGGTTGCGCCAAAGGCATCGTGCAATCGCACGGGATCGCCGCCTTGGCGGGGGATCATGTAGGGCCGCTCAGAGCGGTACACGTCAAGTTCCAAGTAGGCGGAGAACCAGATTTGTTCTTCGGCGACTGCACTGAGCGTGACCGGCCGGTCCAACGTGGTGAGTTGGCGAACATTCGTTCCATCCGAAGCCATGCACCACAGGTTCCGAACCCCATCGCGATCGGATTCGAAAACAATTTCGGCGCCATCGGGGCTCCATGCACTCCGGGTCTCGTTGCCCGAGTGGGCGGTCAACCGTTGGGCGTGTCCACCAGAAGAGGACACCGACCAAAGATCGCCCCGCCAACTGAAGCAGATGCGGTCTCCGTCGGGGCTCAAACTCGGGAAGCGTGGGAGATCAACGGTGGTTTGGGTCAGGCTTGTGGCCAGCAGTGCGCAGAGCATGTCTACCTCCTTGGAATGAAGAGGTTAGGCGTTTCTGCAGATGCAGGTCGGTGAAAGACCGACGGGGGGTCAGTTGCGAGCGCCACTGTCCTTGACGTGCTTCATGCCGCGGCGGCGATCACGCAAGCGGCGTGACTTACCAACCCGATCACGAAGGTAGTACAGCTTGGCCCGTCGAGCGTCGCCGTGGCGGACAATCTCAATCTTGGCAACCTTTGGGGAGTGCAGGGGAAAGATTCGTTCCACGCCTTCATTGGCCACGATGCGTCTCACGGTGATCGTTCGGTTGATCCCGCGACCTTTCATGCCGATTAGGACGCCTTGGAAGACCTGCGTCCGCTCTTTGCCACCTTCGATGATGCGCTGGTGCACATCAATGGTGTCCCCGACCGAGAGATTGGGAAGGTCTTCTTCCGACTTCAATTGGTGGGCGACGACGGATTCGAGGATTTCAGTCTGGTTGAACTTCATACCAAGCAACTCCACGTTGGGACATCCCAACGAGTACTCCCAGAACCGAGAGGGTTCCGGTCAAAGGCGACTTGAGTGGTGGCTCCGCTGGTGTCCCTTGACACCAGACCCGGCCCCCTCAGGGGTCACCTGTTGTCGGAAAGGTCGGAACGCCGCTTCTGCGTGCGTTCTTCCCTTTGCCGAAGCCGCCATTGTGCGATCTTGTGGTGATCGCCCGACAGCAGCACTTCCGGGACCTCGCGTCCTTCCCAGACACGGGGCCTCGTGTAGTGGGGGCAATCGAGCAATCGACGCTCGTCTGCCTCAGAAACCGGCGAGAAGGAGTCCTCCTGCGCCGAATCCGAGTGACCAAGCACGCCCGGCTGTAGCCGAGCGATGCCGTCCACAAGGACCAGGGCTCCGAGCTCTCCACCGGAGAGCACGAAATCCCCAAGGCTGATTTCTTCCAATTCGAGGTGTTCGATGACGCGTTCGTCGATGCCCTCGTAGTGGCCAGCAATCAGCAAGAGCCGCGATTCATTCGCCAACTCTTCGAGCAGCCGTTGATTCAACGGTTTGCCCTGCGGGGAAAGCACGATTCTTCGCGCCTTCCGTTCATCCAACTTCTCCACGGCCTGAATGGCATCGTGGATGGGTTGGCACATCAGCACCATCCCGGGGCCGCCACCGAAAGGACGGTCGTCCACCTTGCGGTGTCCACCGGGCTCGGCCCAATCGCGAAGGTCATGAACGGCGTATTCCGCCGCGTTGGCCTTCGCTGCTCGACCCGGAATGCTGGTCTCAAGGACCGAAGGAAACATCTCAGGAAAGAGCGTCAGGATGTCAAACCGAATCGGGAGGCCCGATCCGGCATGGTCTTTCATTCGCCTGCAGCCTCGAGCTTGCGCCCGGGAGTTGGATCAATATCCATTTTCCGGAACAGGTCACGGACCGTTTGAGAAGGTTGAGCGCCCACCGAAAGCCAATACGCCGCGCGGTCTGCCTTGGCGGAATATTGCTGCCCTTCCTTGGCTTGAGGGTTGTACCAGCCGATGTCTTCAAGGCTGCGTCCATCGGGCGGGCAGCGGCGATCCATGGCACAGATTCGGTAGAACGGGGTGTGGGTGCGACCCATACGCTTCAGACGCAAGACGACCATGGGTCATCTCCTTGTAAAGGCGACCGCTCGTTGGCCAGAACTCCTTGGTCCTGCCCCAACCGTCTCCGGGGGGTCGGTCTGAGGTTCACAGAAAGACGTGCCGGGAGACTTCGCCGTCGCGATTGGCGAATCGAAAATTGTAAGGTCGCCCGGGGGAGGAAGCAACCTCTCAGCCCAAAATTGGGCTCCAGAGGACGCCAAACACGTCCACCACGAGCCAAGCCACCCCAAAGGAGAAGCTTTGCAAGTACCCAAAGGCACCGGAGAGAAACAAGAGCATGAAGGCGATCAAGGAAATGTTTTGGCCGCCGGGTGATTCGAAAAGTTGTCGAACTTCACGTACCAGAGAGACCAGAATCCGGCCTCCGTCAAAAGGTGGAATGGGGAGCAAGTTGAACAAGCCCAACAAAATGTTGAGTCCAACTCCAAGTTCCAGAAGGCTTCCCATTTCTTCTGAAAAATGGTAAGCCAGTGGGGTGAGCAGGGCGGTACCGATCGCGAGAACAAAATTCATGGCAGGCCCCGCCAAGGCCACCAAAGCATCTCCTATTCGGCCCATGCGGAAGTTCTCGGAATTCACTGGCATAGCCCCCCACGCGATTCCCACCAGAGCCAGAGCAATCAAGGACATGGGCCCCATGTGCACCATGGGGGACGCAGTCATATGCCCCAAGGCCCGCGGGGTGGGGTCGCCTTGCCACAGCGCGGTCCAGCCGTGGGCCAATTCATGCAAGGTGATGGACGCGATGATCCAAAAGAGCCAGCCGACGATAAGGCCATACTCTCCGTTCTGGGCCAGTTCATGCATCCACATGTGAAAGATTCTACAAAAGCAATCGCCCCTAGACTCTTCACCATGACCAGCGTCACCGATGATCCCATCGTTGGAATCGATTTGGGCACCACCCATTCGCTGGTGGCATTCTGCGGTGAGGAAGGGCCCAGGATTTTGGGCAACGACGAACTTGTGCCCAGTGTGGTCCGATTGGGAACGGATGGGGTGGTTGGCGAATCGGCTCGAGCAAATGCCGTTTTGTTCCCTGAACGCACCATTCACTCTTCAAAGCGTTTGCTTGGACGCACATTTGCCGAAGTGCAAGCAGAAGCGAACCGGTTTGGCTTTTCCATTGTCGCGGGAAATAAAGGTCTGGCAGCGGTTCAAGGTCCCGATGGACAACTGGTGGCTCCGGAGGAAATCGCCGCCAAGGTCTTGGGAGTCCTTCGGGAGCGGGCCGAATCAGATCTTGGGGTGCCCGTAGGCCGGGCGGTGGTCACCGTCCCCGCGTGGTTTGATGATGCCCAGCGTCAAGCGGTGCGAGACGCGGGACGCTTGGCGGGCTTGGACATTGTGCGGCTGGTCAACGAACCGACCGCCGCGGCTTTGGCGTATGGACTGGGTAAAAATGCTGGGACGGTGTTGGTGTTCGATTTGGGCGGCGGCACGTTCGATGCCTCGGTTCTGCAACTTGTGGGTTCCGAGGAGGAGCGGTTTTTCAGAGTGCTCTCCACCAAAGGAGACACACAGCTCGGCGGGGATGATCTTGACGCCATTGTGATGGATTATGTCACCGCGCTGATCGGAGAACGCTTCGGTTCGGTGACATTCCCTCCAGCCGCCCGACAGGCGCTGCGACTGTTCGCCGAGTCTGCTCGTATTCGACTTTCCAAAGAAGACACGGCCACCATCGAATTGGATTTGGGCGAGGGACGTGCTTTCCAAGAAACCTTGACCCGCGAATGGTTTGAGGCCCAAGCGACCCCAGTGGTTCAACGGGCGGTGGCGTGCGCCGAGGAAGCAGTTCGAGATGCAGGGGTGAAACCCGCCAATATCGACCGCGTGATCATGGTGGGGGGAACCACCCGAACGCCGCTGGTTCGGAAATTGGTGGCCGACGCATTCCAGACCGAACCGTACGTGGCTTTGGATCCTGACCGCGTAGTGGCTTTGGGGGCCTCGGTGCAAGCTGCGATTTTGGCGGGCACCAATCCGGGTCTTTTGCTGTTGGATGTCATTCCGTTGTCGTTGGGTATTGAAACCCGCGGTGGTGGAGTGGCCAAACTCATCATGCGCAACAGTTCGGTGCCGGCGCAGGCCACCGAAATGTTCTCAACCAGCGAAGATGGTCAAGTCAACATCGCGCTGCGGGTGCTGCAAGGCGAGCGTGAGATGGCCCAAGACTGTCGATTGCTTGCCGATTTTGAGCTCTCCGGACTTCCGCCGATGCCGGCCGGCATTCCGCAGGTTGAAGTTGAATTTTTGGTGGATGCGGATGGCATTTTGTCCGTCCGGGCGGTGGAACGACGCAGTGGGAAACGAGCCAGCGTCCAAGTGGCCGCGCGCCATGGCCTGTCTCGTGCAGAAGTTGATCGCATGGAAGAAGAAAGTCTGGCCTTTGCCAAGTCAGACATGCACTTGCACCGAGTCGCTGATTTGGTGGTGCAGGCCGGTCTGGATGCTAAATGGACCCGCGAAGCGATGGGACGAGTTCCGGATCTTGAAGCCAAGTACCACCAAGAACTTCTGGATCATTTGGCTCTCATTGATCAGTTGATCGCACAAGGGCAACAAGATCCTATTTCCGTGGATGCACAGGCCTTCGCTCAGGCAAGGGAATCTTTGGATCTGGCTGCCACTCGGCTGCATGAATTGGCGATCACTCAGAGTTTGCAAAATGAATAAATTGCAGATTCGTGTTTTTTCATCCGAGGTGCTGGTATGACGACGATTTTCACTGTTTTGTGCCTTTTACTTTGCACATCTCCAGATGATGCTCAGGGGGGGCTCGAAAAGTCTTTGGCTGGACGGCGTTCATTGATATGGGGTCCAACGAAGACCGAGTTTTACGATTATCTCATCAAGGCCGAAAAAGCAGGACTGATGTCTGGTGCTCGGGGGGAATCTTTTTCGTGGACCTTGGTGAAGACACTCCGTGACGATGACGTCAAGTGGAATGCTGACCTCAGTCTTTCAACCCTTTCGTATCTTTGGCCTCGTTCCCAAGAGGCGCTTGAAGATGAGCTTCGAGTGGGTGATGCGCAGTCGATCCGGTATGCCGGCCGGGTGTTGAGATGGAAGTCTGAACGGCCTTCGCCGTTGTTGCTCTCGCGAACCGTGGAAGAAATGCGAGATGATTCAGGTCTTGGACTCCATATGTATGACTGGATGTGGAATTCTCGGTCCTGCGCGATGTATCTTCAGGAGTGGTATCCCGTCGCGCGGCCCTATGTGCTTCGTGAAATCACTCACGGAGATTGCCAATCGCGTCCGCTGGCGGCAGCGATAGCTGGTTTTTCTGGTGATTCCGAAGCTGCGGAGCAAATTGTTGAAGCGCTCGTTGTTCATCTCGAAGACAACAATCATGGAGCTGATGCGCAAATGGCTCTGCCAGCGCTGTACCGCCTTGGACGGTCTGGTATCCCGCATCTTTCGAAATATGCGAACTCCAAAGACCGGCAGCAGCGCATTCTGGTGAATTTGATCTTGGAGCGCATCGAAAACCCGTCGCTGCAGTGGTTCGAATCATCAGTAGCCATTCATGGTGTCGATTTTAGGATTTCTGAAACCACCCACGAAACCATTCTTGTGTCCTTTGAAGAGGCCATTGAACAATGGGGTTGCTGTGGGAAATAGTTTTGAGGGAATGGGCCGGGTGGGATTCGAACCCACGTCTAACCGATTATGAGTCGGCTGCTCTA
>Ga0160422_10000572_pt1 | contig 22560 bp, 21 predicted proteins | sample Fk160mmetaG_FD_108192 | JGI IMG/M metagenome (GOLD analysis project Ga0160422, IMG submission 108192) | Marine microbial communities from the Central Pacific Ocean - Fk160115 60m metaG | ecosystem: Environmental > Aquatic > Marine > Oceanic > Photic zone | place: The Central Pacific Ocean...
CATATTGAACTTCGAAGAATCAAAATTTATAATTGCACTTTTTATTTCACTTTTAATATTACTTTTCATTGGCTTCAAAGATGACATGTTAGGACTAAGCGCGACTGCTAAATTGTTTACAGAAATTGGTACCGCAACTGCATTTGTAGTCTTGACTGATTGCAGATTAGATACTTTTTACGGGCTATTTGGAGTATATGAGATAAACTACTATGTGTCAATAGTATTATCAATTTTCATATTTGTCGTAACTATAAACTCATATAATCTAATTGATGGAATAGATGGCCTGGCCAGTGGTTATGGGATAATTGCTATGATTGCATTTTTATTTCTAAGCTTATCAGCTAACAATTTAGTTGGTCTGATATTATGTGTAACTATCATTGGTAGTTTGGCTGGTTTTTTAAAGTTCAATTTAAGTAAAGGCAAAAGAAAAATCTTCATGGGAGATACTGGCTCTTTAGTAGTTGGGTTTCTAATATCTGTCATTGTACTGATTAACTTAAGTTCACAAAATGATTATAGCCAAATTTCTAACAATATACCTGTTCTAGTTCTCTCTATTTTATCATTTCCTTACATTGACACACTAAGAGTAATGTTTATTAGAAAAAAAAATAAGCAAAAATTTTTTGAACCTGACAAAAACCACATTCACCACAAATTGATAAATGCTGGTAAAAGCCACATTTCTTCAACAATCATAATTTTAGCGGTATACTTATCCTCTATAGTGTTTTGCATACTATTTCATAAGATAAATATCACCATTCATTTTATAATATCACTTTTATATTCTTTGATTAGCTTATTAACTTTAGTTTTCATTTTTAATAAAAAATGAAAAATTATGAGATATGCATAATTGGTCTTGGCAATGTAGGTCTTGATTTAGCATTAAATTTTAGCAAGCATTATCAAACTATTGGGTATGATATAAATAAAAAATTAGTAGAAAAAATAAAAGTTGAAAAAAAGAAATACTTAAAAAATTTTGAAGCACCCAAAAATAAACTTACGGTATCCAATAACCATAAGTTAATAATTAACTGTGATATTTATATAATTACAGTACCAACTCCTATAAATAAAGAGAATAAACCAGACTTATATAGCATTATTGAAGCAACTAAACTAATATCTAAATTTCTGTCAAAAAATAATATTGTGATTTATGAAAGCACTTTTTATCCTGGTCTGACTGAGGAAGTGTGCATACCTCTGATTGAAAAAGAATCAAAACTCAAGATAAACAAAGATTTCTTTGTTGGATATTCTCCAGAAAGAATTAACATCGGAGAAGAAAGTAAAATGTCAAAAGATATAATTAAAATTACATCAGGTTCTAACAAATTGGCAACAAAAATAATTGATGATTTATATAGGTCTATAGTTAAATCTGGAACGTATTGCGTTGACAGTATAAAAATTGCAGAAGCTACAAAAATGCTTGAAAACTGTCAGAGAGACCTGAACATAGCCATGATAAATGAGTTGTCTAAGTTCTTTAAAAAAATTGATATTGACACAAAAAAAGTTATCGAAGCTGCGTCAACAAAGTGGAACTTTATTCCATTTTCGGCAGGTTTGATTGGTGGTGATTGTATTGCTGTTGATCCATATTATTTGATTCACTCAGCTGAAAAAAACAATAGTAAATTACCATTAATTAGATTATCAAGAGAAACAAACGAACAGATGGTTAACTATGTTTACAATATTATTGTTAAAGAACTATCTGAACATAAAATTGATAGATTAGCTTTTTTTGGGATTTCATACAAAGAAAACTGTAATCAAATAAACAATAGCAAGTATTTAGAACTAGCAAATAAATTAAATGAGTTGTTTTTTGTAGACATTTATGACCATCTTGTTGAAAAATCTAATAAGGAACTAAATTTGATTGAAATTAGAAATTATGAAAAAATAAAATATGACGCTGTAATAATCGGATCCAAACATGAAAAATATAAAAAAATGAATTTTAAAAACATCAAAAATAAAAAAGCATTGATCATTGATATTCATGGTATTAATTTGTTCTCGAATAAATCTGTATTGTAGTTTAAAAAACAAGAATTATGGTAAAGCATAGAACTAAAATATATATTGCAGGACATAAAGGAATGGTTGGCTCCGCTTGTTGGAGACTTTTAGAAAAATCTGGTTATTCTAACATAATTGGAAGAACTTCTAAAGAGTTAGATTTGAGAAATCAGAATGATGTTTACAAATTTATAAATAATGAAAAACCTGATGTTATTATCTGTGCTGCTGCCAAAGTTGGGGGTATTTTAGCTAACAGCAAATACCCTTACCAATTTTTATTAGATAATATGCAAATTCAAAATAATCTAATTTGTGCAGCTCATGAGTGTAACATATCAAAATTTATATTTTTGGGAAGTTCTTGTATTTATCCAAAACTGGCACCTCAACCACTAAAAGAAGAGTGTTTATTGACGAATTCTTTAGAGTCAACTAATGAGTGGTATGCAATCGCAAAAATTTCTGGTGTTAAATTATGCCAAGCTGTTAGAAAACAGTACAACAAAGAATTTTTAAGTTTAATGCCTACTAATCTTTATGGGCCTTTCGATAATTTTGGATTAAAAACCTCTCATGTAATACCAGCAATGATTAGGAAGTTTTATGAAGCTAAAGAAAACGGTGATTCAGATGTGAATTTATGGGGTACCGGTAATGCTATACGTGAATTTCTACATGTTGATGATTTAGCAAATGCAATAGTTTTTGCGTTAGAAAACAAATTGCCTGAACATCTGTATAATGTTGGTAGCGGTGTAGAAATAACTATTAAGGAATTAGCTAAATTAATTCAATCGATAATTGGACATGATGGGCGTATTAATTGGGATTATACTAAGCCTGATGGAACTCCAAGAAAGTTAATGGATAGTTCGAAAATAATAAAATTAGGTTGGCAACCCAATTATAATTTGAAGACTGGTATTGAAAAAACTTATGCATGGTTTTTAAAAAATCAAGCTTACTTAAAAAAAATTAAATTTGAAATTGATTAGAGATCTTTTCTTGAATTTAAGAGTATGAACTATTTTTTATCTTTTTGTTTAAATCAATTTTAATTATTTTTGTTAGTAAATGATCTAAGACATGACTAGCTATTTATTTGAAAATTTATGGCAAAATACTTCTAAAGTAGTTGCTTTTTCTATGAATATAAATAAATTCCGTTCAAATTTTGAGTAAAGTAGCATTTATAACTGGAGTCACTGGTCAAGATGGTGCCTACTTATCAGAGCTATTGCTGAAAAAAAATTATGTAGTGCATGGCCTAAAACGCCGATCTTCTTCTTTCAACACTAGTCGAATCGATCATTTGTACCAAGATCCACACATTCAAAAACCTAGCTTTATTCTTCACTATGGTGACATGACAGATAGTACTAACTTAATTCGCTTAATAAAAAAAATACAGCCAGACGAGATATATAATCTTGCCGCAATGAGTCATGTTCAGGTATCTTTTGATATGCCTGAATATGTTGCAGATGTTGATGGGATTGGAACATTGAGATTGCTTGAAGCGATAAGAGTACTTGGTTTAGAAAAGAAAACAAGAATTTACCAAGCGTCTACCTCTGAACTTTTTGGTAAGGTAAAAGAAATTCCTCAAAAAGAAACAACTCCATTTTATCCCAGGTCTCCTTACGCAGTAGCAAAACTGTATGCTTATTGGACCACAGTTAATTACAGGGAAGCATATGGTATGTTTGCTTGTAATGGTATATTGTTTAATCACGAAAGCCCAGTCAGAGGAGAGACTTTTGTTACTCGTAAAATTACTATGGGGGTTGCAAGAATAGTCAAGGGGTTACAAGATAAACTATATTTAGGAAATCTAGACGCCAAACGTGATTGGGGGCATGCTAAAGACTATGTTCGGATGATGTGGATGATTCTACAACACGATAAGGCAGAGGACTGGGTTATTGCTACAGGTAAAACTACATCAATACGAAATGTTGTAAAAATGGCTTTTGGTTGTGTTGGTATTCAGCTTGATTTTATCGGTAAAGGTATTGATGAAGTTGCTATTGTAAAATCGTGTAATAATCCGAAATACACTATCAAAATTGGTAAAGAAGTTTTAAATATTGACCCTAATTATTTTAGGCCTAATGAAGTAGATTTATTAGTTGGAGATGCTACTAAGGCTAAAGAAAAACTTGGTTGGAAAGCAGAAATTCTTTTGGAAGAACTAATTAATGAGATGATTATTTCAGATTTGAAATTACTAAAAGAGTAATCTACACTTCATAGTGGAGAAAAAATTGAATGACTATTGTACATATGCTCATATGCTCAATGCACAAGTGTGGTAAGTTTCAGAAAAATATTTCTATAAATAAAAAACTCTTACTTTTGTTTGTATAAAAGCAGACCAAGAGTAAAAATTAATGAAATTAATTAAATTGATTTTAAACATGATTTAAATAATCATTATGTTAAACATAAACTAATAGATAATGAAAGCAGTAATATTAGCTGGAGGCCTTGGTACACGATTAAGTGAAGAGACTGTATCTAAACCCAAACCTATGGTTGAAATTGGAGGGAAACCAATTTTATGGCATATACTAAAAATATATTCACATTACGGTATAAATGATTTTATTATATGTTGTGGATATAAGGGATATATTATCAAAGAATATTTTGCGAATTACTTTTTACATAACTCTGATGTAACATTTAATATGAAAGATAACAAAATATCTGTTCATGAAGATCGATCAGAACCTTGGAATGTTACACTAGTAGATACAGGCGACAATTCTATGACTGGTGGAAGATTAAAAAGAATATTACCTTATCTAAAAGACGAAAAAGTATTTTGCTTTACATATGGAGATGGCGTAGCAGATATTGATATTAAAAAACTTATTGAATTTCATAAGTCTCACGGAAGACAAGCAACTCTTACAGCCACTTTTCCTCCCGGAAGATTTGGAGCTCTCAGCATTGAAAATAATCGTGTTTTAAAATTCGAAGAAAAACCAAAAGGAGATGGAGCTTTGATTAATGCAGGTTTTTTTGTGTTGTCTCCAAAAGTGATTGAAAGAATTAAAGGAGATTCTACTATTTGGGAGCAAGAACCTCTTAAAGGTTTGGCAGCTGATGGTGAGTTAATGTCTTTCAAACATAACAGTTTTTGGCATCCTATGGACACTTTAAGAGATAAAATAAAGCTGGACGCTTTATTTAATCAAAATAAAGCACCATGGAAAGTTTGGAGTTAAAATAAACTTAAACAAAAAAAAATTTGAAATTAAATATATGTTTAAAGATATATACAAAAACAAGAAAGTATTAGTCACTGGCCATACGGGCTTTAAAGGCAGTTGGTTAACCAGTTGGTTGTTAAGATTAGGAGCAAAAGTCGTAGGTATTTCAAAAGATATACCAACCACACCATCAATGTTTAACGAATTACAATTGAGTCAAAAAATAACCGATTATAGAGAAGATATACGTGATTTCAAAAACATAAAAAAAATTTTGGAACAAGAAAAACCTGAATTTATTTTTCATTTGGCTGCACAGCCAATTGTTTCAATTTCGTACGAAGAGCCAATTGAAACAATTTCTTCAAATGTGATGGGAACTACAAATATATTAGAAGCTCTAAGGGAATTAAACTTTAAATGTACTGCAATAATTATTACCAGCGATAAAGCATATGATAACATTGAACAAGTTTGGGGCTATAAAGAAAACGATAAAATGGGAGGCAAAGATATCTACAGCGGTAGTAAAGGCGCTGCAGAATTAATTATAAACTCATACTACTATTCATTTTTTAAGTCCAAAGATTCCAATATTAGACTTGGCATCGGACGAGCAGGAAATGTAATTGGAGGAGGTGATTGGGCCAAAGACAGAATTGTTGTAGATTGCATGCTAGCTTGGTCAAATAAAAAAAAGGTTGAAATTAGAAGTCCACAGGCTACGAGACCTTGGCAACATGTTTTAGAGCCGATAAGCGGTTATCTTGACTTAGGTGCTAATTTATATGTAAACAAAAAGCTTTCTGGAGAAGCTTTTAATTTTGGTCCTCGTGCAGAACAAAATCATACAGTAAAGCAATTACTAGAGGACCTAAGCACATATTGGAATTTTCACGATAAAGAAGAAGCATTCAAAGTAATAGACAATATTCCATTTCATGAAGCTGGTTTACTTAAACTAAATTGCGACAAAGCTCTATTTCATTTAAAATGGCAAGCAAACTTAGAATATAAAGATACTATACGATTTACAAGTGAATGGTATTACGATTTTTATAATGAAGAAACTTCTATTTTTGATAAAACAATTTCACAAATTGAAGAATATGAGCGTTTAGCTATTCAGAAATCATTAAAATGGTTGGAGTAAAATTAAATCCTTTAAAAATAATTTCTCACCCAAAAGGTGATATATTACACGCTGTTAAATCAAGCTCGAAAGACTTTGAAAAATTTGGAGAAGCATACTTTTCAAAAGTTAATTATAAAGAAATAAAAGGCTGGAAAAAGCATACAGAAATGACATTAAACTTTGTTGTACCATCTGGTAAAATTAAGTTTGTGGTTTTTAACGGATCAGATTTTTTCACAGAAACAATTTCTGAAGAAAACTATAAAAGACTAACAATTAAACCAAATTTGTGGGTTGCTTTTCAAGGCCTTTCGAAAGATACTAATCTAGTTTTAAATATAGCCAGTATAGAGCATGATCCCAATGAATCAATTAATGCTGATTTACACAAAATTATATATGATTGGACCTAAGAAAATATTAATAACTGGAGCTAGTGGCTATATTGGATCTAGATTGTGCAAATTTCTTTCACTACAAGGTCATGAAATTATCGGGCTTTTTCAATTTCCACCTAACAATGAAAATAATTGGTCAGGTATAGTTTCTAAATGTATTGTTGGCGATATAAAAAGCGAGCAAACTATTGAGCTAATTTCTAAAAATAAGCCTCAAATAATTATTTACTTAGTGTCATTAGACCATGTAGAATCTGAGAAAAATCCAAATGAATCGTTTAGTACTAATGTACAACCAATTTGGAATTTATTACATGATTCAAAAAAAAATAACAACAAACTTGAAAAATTTATAAACTTTTCATCAGTTCAAGTCTACGGTAAAAAAAATAGTGGAACTGCAATTGAAAATGAAGAGTTAAAACCTTCAAATAATTATGGTTTAACTCATTATTTAAGAGAGAGAATTTGCGATTTTTTTAATAATTCTACAAATATTGATTGTATTAATTTGAGATTATCTAATAGTTATGGAAGTCCTGTTTTTCTAGACTCCTCTACCTGTTGGAAGCTTGTGGTTAATGATCTTGTTAAAACCGCATACGAGCAAAATAAAATTGTGCTGAATTCTGACGGTAGTGCAGTTAGAGATTTTATTCATTATTCAGATATATGTAATACAATAAATAAATTAATAACTACTAAAAAAGCTCCAGAATTAAGAACTATTAATTTAAGCAGCTCAAAGTCTATTAGCCTTATCAAGCTAGCTAAATTGGTACATGAAGTTTATATAGAAAAATACGGAATCAAAATCCCCATATATATAAATAAAAATGAACTGTTTTCTAATGACAAAGGAAATGACTTAAGTTCAGGCTTTAATATATCAAATAATGTTTTGTGTGAATACGTTTACACTCCAGTGAAACCTCTTAGAGAAGGCATAAATGAAATGTTTGACTATTTAGATAAAACATAGCGAAATAATATTTATATCTCATGAAAAAAATTTTATTGATTTTTGGAACTAGGCCTGAAGCTATTAAAATGGCTCCATTAGTCAAAGAATTTCTAAAATATACCGATGAATTTAACACCAAAGTATGTGTAACAGCACAGCACCGAGAGATGTTAGATCAAGTCTTAAATTTTTTTAAAATTTCACCAGATTATGATTTAAATTTAATGAAACCGGGACAAAATTTATATAAATTAACATCAATAATTATTGAGTCCTTAAAGTTAATTTTAGAAGAATTTGAACCGGATTATGTGTTTGTTCATGGAGATACTACTACTACTATGGCTGCTTCAATAGCAAGTTTTTATTCAGGAGCAAAAGTATGTCATATAGAAGCAGGACTAAGAACAAATAATAAATTATCTCCTTTTCCTGAAGAAATTAACCGTCAAATTACAAGTAGAATTTGTGATTACCATTTTGCTCCCACGGAAAATTCAAAATCTAACTTATTAAAAGAGAGTATATCTGAAGATTCAATTTTAGTCACAGGAAACACTGTAATTGATGCTCTTTTAGAGTCGGTTGAAAAAGTAAAAGATAACCCTAGTCTATTAATTCAAAATCTTATAAAACAAATAGGAAACAAAGATGTTATTTTAGTTACAGGACATAGAAGAGAGAATCATGGTGCAGGATTTGAAAGAATTTGCAAAGCATTGCAAAAAATTGCGCAAGATGACAATGATAGGCTAATAATTTACCCTGTTCACTTAAATCCGAAAGTACAAGAACCTGTTAATAGAATCTTATCTGGAACTAGTAACATAAAATTAATAGATCCGTTAGCATACGAGGATTTTATATGGTTAATGAATCGTTCTAAAATAATTATAACAGACAGTGGGGGTGTTCAAGAAGAGGCTCCAAGTTTAGGAAAGCCTGTACTTGTAATGAGAGATACAACCGAAAGACCAGAAGCTGTGGTTGCAGGAACTGTTTTGTTAGTTGGAACAAATGAAAGTTTAATTGTCTCTAAAGCATTGAATCTTTTGAACAATGAAGATGTTTTTGTTAAAATGTCAAAACTTCATAACCCATACGGTGATGGGTTAGCATCTAAGAGAATTGTAGAATTTATAAAAAAAATAAAATAATGAATCCTGAAGTAGTTACTGTAGGTTTAGGATACATTGGGCTTCCAACATCCGCACTAATAGCATCATGTGGCACTAATGTATTGGGTGTTGATGTAAACCAAAAAGTCGTTGATATCATTAATCAAGGGAAAATTCATATCGTTGAGCCAGATTTAGATAGAATTGTTTCTAAAGCTGTTTTAAAAGGAAATTTAAAAGCCGCAACACAACCTAGCGCTGCTGAAGTATATTTAATAGTTGTACCAACACCTTTTAAAGGAGACCATAAACCGGATATTTCTTTTGTTAAGTCAGCAACTGAAGCAATTATACCGTTTTTAAAAAAAGGAGACTTATACATTATAGAATCGACTTCACCTGTTGGCACTACTAAGAAGATGCAGAAATTAATATTTGAATCAAGACCTGAATTAGAAGGAAATATTTATATAGCATATTGCCCAGAAAGAGTTTTACCTGGCAATGTTATGCATGAACTTGTTCATAATGATCGTGTTGTTGGAGGTATAGATGAGGCTTCTACTCGAAAAGCCATCTTGTTTTATAGTAAGTATGTAAAAGGAAAATTACATGCTACAAACTCTCGTACAGCTGAGATGTGTAAGCTAGTTGAGAACTCTTCAAGAGATGTTCAAATAGCTTTTGCAAACGAACTCTCTTTAATATGTCATAAAGCAGATATTAATGTTTGGGATCTTATCTCATTAGCAAACAGACACCCCAGGGTTAATATACTTAAGCCAGGCTGTGGAGTTGGGGGGCATTGTATAGCAGTAGACCCTTATTTCATTACTTCAGATTTTCCTCAGGAATCAAAGATGATTGCAATGGCTAGAAAAGTTAATAATTTTAAACCAGAATGGTGTATTGAAAAAATTAAAAATGCTCAATTAGAATTTGAGCTAAAAAATAAAATTAAGCCAAAAACTGCATTACTAGGCTTAGCATTTAAACCTAATATTGATGATTTAAGAGAGTCACCTGCATTATACATTGCTAAAGAAATATATGATAGTTCTCAAAATTGTATGATTGTTGAGCCAAATATTTCAGAACATAATTTTTTTAAATTATCTAGTTTCAAAGACGCAGTTGAAATGGCTGACATTATAGTTTTTTTAGTAGCACACAAAGAGTTTGAAAATTTCAAAAAACAAAATCATAAAGTTGTATTGGATTTTTGTGACGTAAAAATTAAAAAGAATGGAATTAAATAAATTTATATCTAAAAATATCACAAAAAGAACAGTTAGCATGTTTGAAAACGATATTAAGTCTAATGCTACTGAACTAAATCAAAAGATAAATAATAAAACCGTTCTTGTAATAGGAGGCGCAGGTACAATAGGAAGTTCATTTATCCAGTCTTTATTGCGTTTTAAGCCAAAATCCCTAGTTGTTGTTGATATTAATGAAAATGGACTTACAGAGCTAACCCGAAATCTTAGAAGTACCAGTGAAATTTTTGTTCCAGATGATTATGTAACTTATCCTATGAGTTATGCAGATCCAATTTTCTACAAAATGTTTAAATATAGAAATGGATTTGACATTGTTGCGAATTTCTCTGCTCACAAACACGTAAGAAGTGAGAAAGACAAATTTTCTATTGAAGCATTAATCAACAATAACGTTGTTCATGCTAAAGAACTAATGGATCTTCTCTTAAAATATCCACCAAAACATTTTTTTTGTGTATCTACTGATAAAGCTGCAAATCCAGTAAATATTATGGGTGGTAGTAAGAAAATTATGGAGGAAATGATAATGTCATATTCACATAAATTTCCAGTTACAACTGCAAGGTTTGCTAATGTTGCTTTTTCAAATGGATCATTACCATCAGGGTTTTTAGAAAGAATATCAAAAAATCAACCTCTTTCAGCACCTAAAGATGTTACAAGATATTTCGTCTCACCTGAGGAAAGTGGACAAATATGTTTAATTGCTTGTATAATAGGAAAAAGCGGAGATATATATTTTCCAAAACTAAAAGAGAAGCAGACTATGACTTTCTCAGAAATTGCAGTCAAACTTTTGGAACATCATAATTTTAAAATTGAATTATGTAAATCAGAGAAAGATGCAATAAATAAATCAAAAAATATACTTAAAGGTACCTATCCGGTATATTTTACAAATAGTGATACTACAGGTGAGAAAGCCTATGAAGAGTTTCATACTGATAAAGAACAAGTGGATCTCAGTAGGCATACTGCCTTAGGAGTAGTAATTAATAGTTCTCCAAAGTCTTTTTCAGAAATTAATGATTTATTTGTTTTACTAAAATCAACATTTGAAAAAGCTGAAACAACAAAAGAAGACATCCTATTAATTATGAAAAATTTCTTGGTAAATTTTAATCACAAAGAAACTGGTAAATCATTGGACTCAAAGATGTAATGAAAAAAGAAATAATTAGATATATAAGAGATAAATTTGGTTCTGAAGACCTTATACCTCTTCATGCCCCTCATTTTAATGGAAATGAAAAAGAGTATCTAGAAAACTGTATCGACTCAACTTATGTTTCTAGCGTTGGTCCTTACGTAGATAAGTTTGAGAAACTAATGAGTACAATTACTCAAACAAAAAAAACAACAGCAGTAGTTAATGGAACTGCTGGCCTTCAAATAGCTTTGAAACTTGTAGGGGTAGAAAAAAATACTGAAGTATTAACTCAAGCATTAACTTTTGTGGCAACAGCTAATGCAATTGTCTATAATAATGCGTGCCCCGTATTTTTAGATGTAGATACAGATACAATGGGATTATCACCAAATGCAGTAAGAATTTTTTTAGAAGAATTTGGAGAATTAAGAGAAGATGGATGCTATAATAGAAAGTCTGGAAGAAGAATCTCTGCATGTTTGCCTATGCATACTTTTGGTTTTCCAGTTCATTTAGATGAATTAATAACAATTTGTAGTTTTTGGAAAATTCCGATAGTAGAAGATGCTGCAGAATCATTAGGCAGTGAATATAAAGGAAAATCCACAGGTAGTTATGGGGAAGCTGCTGTTTTTTCACTAAATGGAAATAAAATAGTCACATCTGGCGGCGGTGGTGCAATTACCACCAACAAGATTGAATTGGGGCTAAAGGCAAAGTTTCTTACAACAACAGCAAAACAACCACATCCCTTTGAGTATATTCATACTGAAGTAGGTTACAATTTTAGAATGCCAAATTTAAATGCAGCGCTAGCTTGCGCTCAGTTAGAGCAATTAGACTTATTTTTAAAGAAAAAAAGAGCGTTAGCTAAAAGTTATCAAAAATTTTTTAAGGCTAAAGGAATTAAGTTTAGAACAGAAACTAAAAATACAAAAGCAAATTATTGGCTGATGTGCGTAGAACTCGAAAATTTAAAGGAGCGTAATTTATTTATAGATTTTACTAATTCAAATAAAATCATGACAAGACCTATATGGAAATCCATGGATTTGCTTCCAATGTATAAAAACTGTCAGAGAGATGAATTAATAAATACAAGATATTTGGAATCAAGAATAGTAAATTTGCCTAGCAGTGTAATATTATGAGTAATATAAAACCAAATTTAGTGTTGATCGGTGGAGGTGGTCATTGCATCTCTGTAATTGATATCATTGAAAACGACAATAAATATAATATTTTAGGTGTTCTGGAAAGAAAAAAAACAAAAAATAGTATTCTTGGATATAAAATTTTAGGAGACGATAATTTAATTCCAAAATTAGTTAATGATGACACATATTTTTTAATTACCGTTGGACAACTAAAAACCTATTCCATTAGAAAAAAAATAGCTCAAATGTTAAAAAAAAATAATGCGAAATTAGCAACAATAGTTTCTAGTCTAGCTTATGTATCTAAGCATGCTAAGCTCGAAGAAGGAACCGTCATAATGAATCATGCAATAGTTAATGCTGATGCTAAAATTGGTAAAAATTGTATAATTAACACAAAATCTAACATAGAACATGGAGTTTCAATTGGAGACTTTTGTCATATATCTACTTGTGCTGTTGTAAACGGAGAGAGTATAATTGGAAATGGCACTTTTATAGGAAGTAATGCAACTATTTCAAATAATATCGTAGTCAAAGAGAATAGTATTATTAGCGCTGGGCAATTTATTAAATAATGAGTAAAACAATCATAATAGCAGAAGCAGGTGTTAATCATAATGGTAATATTAAAATAGCTAAAAAATTAATTGATATAGCTGCGGATGCTGGAGTAGACTATATTAAGTTTCAAACATTTAAAGCAGAGAAATTAGTAAGTCCGCATGCTAAAAAAGCTGAATATCAAATTAATAATGATGCCAGTAACGATGACTCACAATTAAAAATGCTAAAAAAATTAGAGCTAAGTGATGATGACCACAGAGAGTTAATTTCATATTGCAATATAAAAAATATAAGATTTTTTTCTACTGCGTTTGATGAAGATGGTATTTCCTACTTGTCCTCGCTAAACTTTAATATGTTTAAAATTCCTAGTGGAGAATTGACGAACTATCCTTATCTAAAAGCAATTGCGAAGACAAAATCTGCTGTAATTTTGTCAACTGGCATGGCTAATTTAAAAGAAATAGAAAAATCTGTAAACGTTCTAATTTCAAATGGATTAAGAAAAGATCTTATAACAGTTTTACATTGTAACACTGAATATCCTACTCCTATGAGTGACGTTAATCTAATGGCTATGATAACAATCAAAGAAAAACTCGATGTTTCAATAGGCTACTCAGATCATACGCTTGGAATTGAAGTTCCCATTGCTGCTGTTGCCTTGGGTGCTAAAGTAATTGAGAAACACATTACTCTAGACAGAGGTATGAAAGGGCCTGATCACAAAGCTTCATTGGAACCAAATGAACTTAAACAAATGGTTAAGTCTATAAGAAATATAGAAAAAGCAATTTCAGGAGACGGCATTAAAAAGGCATCAAATAGTGAAAAAAAAAACATACAAATAGCGCGTAAAAGTATACATCTAAATAAAGATTTATTATCTGGCTCCATAATTAATGAGGAAGATATAATTGCTCTTAGGCCAGGAGACGGAATTTGTTGTATGAATTGGGAAAAAATTATTGGGAAAAAAGTCAATAATGATGTTAAAAAGTATACTAAATTAACTTGGAAAGATATATCATGAAGATTGGCGTACTAACAAGTTCAAGGGCTGATTATGGTATATATTTACCTTTGCTAAACAAATTAAAAAAAGATGATTTTTTTAATTTAGAAATAATTGCATTTGGGACTCATCTCTCTAAAAAACATGGTTTTACTTTCATAGATATTGAACAAGATGGATATGATGTTATACATAAACTAACTTCTTTAGTAGAAGATGATAGTGAACAAGGCATAGCTATTTCTTATGCAAATACTGTTGTTTCATTTTCTAATTTTTGGGCTATCAATAAATTTGATTTGGTCTTTTGTTTGGGTGATCGCTTTGAAATGAGTGCAGCTGTTCAGGCAAGTATACCTTTTGGTGTTAAGTTAGCACATTTTCACGGCGGAGAAACTACGCTCGGTGCTATTGATAATATTTATAGACATCAAATTACTTTAGCTTCACAAATTCATTTTGTTGCTGCTAAAAATTTTTTATGTAAGATTAGAGAGGTTATAGGTACTTCCAAAGGGATATATAATGTTGGTGCTCTAAGTTTAGACGGAATAGAGCAAGTTAAATTGCCTAATTGGTCAGATGTTTGTAAATTGTTCAATATTCCAAATAAAGAATTTATATTAATTACATTTCATTCTGAAACAATAAACCCCAGTGTAAATAAGATTTATGTTGAAACTATTTACGATGCTTTAAACGTGTTATGTAAAAAATATCATTTAATCATAACTCTATCTAACGCTGACACAATGGGTAGTTTATACAGAGAATTTTCAAGAAAATTGAAGATTAAGAACAACAACAGTGTTACTTTAATAGAAAATTTTGGCAAGTATAATTACTTTGCTGCAATGAAATCATCAAAAATTTTAATTGGAAATAGTTCAAGCGCAATTTTAGAATCAGCTTCTTTTGGTAAGTTTGCTATTAATGTAGGAGATAGACAACTAGGAAGATTAAGAAGCGAAAATATTATTGACGTTTCCTTCAACAAGGATGAAATTATTAATGCAGCCTATAAAGCCATCAAAAGAGGTCCCTTTACTGGAACGAATAAATATTATAAACAGAACGTAGTACAAAACATTGTTCAAATACTTAAAAATTATGAGCTATAAACAACATTTAATTAATATTAACAGTACTATTAAACACTGTCTAAAATCATTAGGTGAGGTAGGAATTGATACGATTTTATTTGTTGTGAATGAGAATAGTCAGCTAATTGGTTGTGTAACAGACGGAGACATTCGTAGAGGTCTTTTAAGAAATATTACTATTGAAGATTCTGTTTCAAAGGTGCTTAATCCAAAACCAAAATTTTTAAGAGAAGAATGTTATGACATTAAAGATTTAAAAAAGTTAAGGAATAAAAATTATAAATTGATACCCATTTTAGACAAAAACGATGTAATCAAAAAAGTAATAAATTTTAGATCTATTTTATCTTACTTACCAGTAGACGTTGTTATAATGGCAGGTGGCTTAGGCAGTCGTTTAAAACCACTAACTGACAATACCCCAAAACCTTTGCTAAAAATTGGAAGTAAGAGTATTATAGATTATAATATTGATAGATTAATTAAGTTTGGTATAGATGATTTCTGGATTACGGTTAATTATTTAGGAGATCAAATTAAAGATCATTTTAAAAAAAGGAAACTAAGAAATATTAAAATTAATTTTGTAGATGAGGATAGTCCACTAGGTACTCTAGGAGCTGTTAGTAAAATTAATAACTTTAAGCATAATTATATTTTGGTCATTAACTCTGATGTTTTAACAAATCTTAACTATGAGAATTTTTTTCAAGATTTTAAGGAGAAAAACGCAGAAATGTCTGTTGTTTCTATACCTTATGATGTTAAAATTCCGTACGCAGTAATGGAAACAAAAAATAATGAGGTTTTTTCTTTTCTAGAGAAACCAACGTATACTTACTATTCAAATGGTGGCATTTATTTAATTAAAAAATCTATTTTGAATAAAATTCCAAAAAATAAATTTTATAATGCTACAGATTTCATGAGCTTATTATTAAAAGAAAAATTAAAATTAATTTCATATCCTATTAGAAATTATTGGACAGATATTGGTAAGCATGATGACTATGCCAAAGCTAAAGTTGACTTCAAATCATTAAATTTTAATAATTTGGAAGAAGAAAATATATAAAGTGAAGGTTTTAATTACAATTTGTGCTAGAGGTGGATCGAAAGGTATTCCTGGAAAGAATATAAAGAATCTGTGCGAAAAACCTTTAATTTACTACACAATCAAACACGCTTTACAATTTGAAAAAATTTTTAAGGATGTGGAAATTGTACTTTCCTCAGACTCAAATGAAATAATTGATGTTGCTTCATCTTTTGGTTTACACTCAAATTATAAACGTCCTAAAAGTCTATCTGGTGATGAAATAGGCAAAATCGAAGCTATTAAGGATGTTCTTATTTGGCAAGAAAATCTCTCTAAAACTAGATTTGATTATATCTTGGATCTAGATGTTACTTCACCGCTAAGAAATATTGAAGATCTCAAAAACTCCTTTGAAAAAATACAGGCTCATCATTCATCTATTAATTTATTTTCCGTTAGCAAAGCTAACAGAAATCCATACTTTAATATGGTTGAAAAGAAAAATAATGGATTTTTTTCTTCGGTAAAAACTAGTATGAAAGATATATTCACACGTCAATCAGTTCCTGAAGTTTATGACATGAATGCATCTTTTTATTTTTATAAAAGATCATTTTTTGACTTAGGATATAAAAGTGCAATTACAGATAAATCAATAATTTATCTTATTCCTCATATATGCTTTGATCTTGACCATTCAATTGATTTTGAATTTATGGAGTTTTTAATGAAAAAAAATAAGCTAGATTTTAATTTATGAGAATACTGATTATTGGCTTGGGATCAATAGGCAAAAAGCATTTTAATGTGCTAAAGGGGCTTTTTAATAATATTGATGTTTTTGCAATTAGATCAAACAAGACCACCGAATTACATTCTGGAATCATAAATATTTTTTCATATGATGAAATCAATGATTTAAATTTTGATTTTGCAATTATTTCTAATCCTTCTGTATTTCATTTAGAAACAGTAAGTAATTTAATTAAATATAAAGTTCCCATGTTTATTGAAAAACCTCTTTTTTCTTCGCTAGATTATAATAATGTAATTAAAAAAATTAATGAAGAAAATATTTTTACATATGTCGCTTGCAACTTAAGGTTTCTAGACTGTATAAAATTTGTTAATAAAAAGCTTTCTGAGGGATTTAATGAAAAATTAAATGAGGTTAACGTATATTGTGGCTCTTATTTGCCAGATTGGAGACCAAAAACTGACTATAGAAACACTTATTCATCTAATAAAAAGCTCGGCGGTGGAGTTCATCTTGATTTAATTCACGAATTAGACTATGTTTATTGGCTGTTTGGAAAACCCAAAAAGGTATTTAGAAGACTTAGAAATCAATCTTCTTTAGATATCAACAGCTATGATTATGCTAATTACTTACTTGATTACGAAGAATTTTCTGCAAATATAATTTTAAACTATTTTAGAAAGGATGCAAAAAGAAATTTCGAACTAGTTTTTGAGAATGAAACTTGGAACATAAATCTTTTGGAAAATAATATTAAAAAAAATGATAAAGTGATTTTTTCATCAAATCAAAGCATAAATGATACGTATGTGTCACAAATGAGTTATTTTGTAAAAGCATTAAAAAATATTAATCAAGAATCTTTGAACTCTGTTAATGATGCTTATGAGGTTCTAAAAATTTGTTTAGAAAATGATATTGAAAGATAAAGTTATAGTTGTTACAGGGGGCTCAGGACTAATAGGAAGAGAGATAATTCATGATATCAAGAGAAAAGGAGGAATAGCTATTAATTGTGATATTGAAATTGAAACTAATTTAGATAAAGGACTTTTAAATATGGATATTACTAACGATGAATCCATTCAAATTGGAATAGACTTAGCTATGGAAAAATTTAAAAAAATAGATGGTTGGGTTAATAATGCATATCCCAGAACAAAAGATTGGAGTGATAAATTTGAAGACATAAGTCCTGATTCTTGGAGATTAAATTTAGATATGCAATTAAACAGCTACTTTGTTTGTTGTCAAAAAATTCTTAAAATTATGGATATACAAAGAGAGGGTGTGATTATAAATATAGCATCAATATATGGGGTTGTTGGTAATGATTTTAATTTATATGAAGATTTTAACGGGACTTCACCAGCAGCATATTCAGCTATAAAGGGTGGTTTAATCAATTTTACTAGATACTTAGCTTCATATTATGGAAAAAAAGGAATAAGAGTCAATTGTGTTTCTCCTGGTGGGGTATTAGATAATCAACCAAACTCCTTTATAAACAAATATTCTGCAAAAGTTCCCTTAGGGAGATTAGCAGATCCTAAGGATATTGCCCCTTCTGTATGTTTTTTATTATCTGAAGAAGCAAGCTATATTACTGGTCAAAATTTAATAGTTGATGGAGGATGGACATCAATTTAACAATTAAAATACATGAATAAATTATGAGCATAGTGCATATTTGTCATCACATTGACACTGAAGGCCCTTTATGGGAAAATATTCAAGAACTTTTTGATAGAATTAATCATATTTTTAACCTCGATTTAACAGCCAGCTATCAAAATCTAGAAAAGTTGCAAAGTGGGGACATTTCTTTAACAAAGGAAAAAAAAGCAGAATTAATGAAGGTTATTGATCCTCATACTATTGGGTTTAAAAAAAATTGGGCTATGATTGAGGAGATGTTAGAAAGAGTTATGTCATCCGAGTTTCGTGAAGAAATGCTTGATTCATTTGGAAATGGCTGGATATATAATTGGCATATAATGGATCATGTTGGTTTTAGTGACATAAATCCAAGACATAGAGATATTGGGTTTCATAATATTTATGAATTTTATGATTACATGATTAATTCAACAAAATCATTTCAGGACAGTATTCATTGGCATTTCCACCCGATTTCTTTAACTAAAAAAGCTCATGTTCCTGCAACTTGCTATGATAATTGTATGCCTATTTTACATCAGATTATTTGTCGTAGATTGATAGATAAGAATTGTTTTCCTGTGGTTAATAGAGCTGGTTTTCACACTGAACGCTTTGACTCAAATTTATTTTTAGAGCAATGGATTCCATTTGACCCATCTAATCAATCAGTTGATGAAAAAGATCAACCAAAGCATCAAAAAGATTTGGGTGATGGTCGCTTCGGAGATTGGAGAGGTGCGCCTTGTGACTGGAGTTTATATCATCCAGATTTTTATGATTGGCGTAAAGTTGGAAATGCAAAAAGAGTAATTGGCAGAGTGTTAAATATGAAAAGTCGCCATAGAAACATCAATGAAACTGAAATTGAAAAAGCATTTGTAAAAGCTAAAAGTGGTGAAAACGTATATTTAGGAATAACTAATCATGACTGGAGAGAAATGTCAGTTGAAATTGATGAATTTCGAAGTATGTTATTAAATGTGTCAAAAAAGTATCCGGATGTAAAATACAAGTTTTCTGAAACGGTAAAAGCATTTCAGAACGTTTTAGGTTTTAGTGAAAAAGATATTTTAAAAAATAAATTAAATATGCAAGGTGTTATTGAGGGTAATATGCTTAAAATTAAAATTAAAAATGGTGAAATTTTTGGCCCTCAACCTTATTTGGCATTTAAAACAAAAAATGATGATTACTTTCATGATAATTTTGATTTTGGAAATAATTCTAATACTTACACATACACATTTGACAATTATACAATTCCATTAAATTTTATTGATCAAATTTCAATTGCTTCGAATGATAAATATGGCAATACTAGCATTCTGAATTTTAACAAATTTTGATTTTATTTTTATTAAATTTCTGAGGTTTTAATTAAATAACTATTTTAGATAATATAAAAAATGAATAATTCTGCTTTAGATAAGTATAGTTTCTTAATTATCGGATTTGGAGGAATGGGGTGCAGACATGCACAATCATTAATCAATGCCTATAAGAAATCCATTATTTATGTTTTAGAACCAAATCAAAGCATATTTGAAAAAAATTTAGAATTAATTTTTCAGACATCTAATAAAATGATTGTCAAATTATCAAATCTAACTGATGTTAAATCAAAAAAAATTGATTTTTGTGTTATTGCAACCTCATCATCGCCTAGATATGATATATTGAAGAGTTTATTTTCATACAATATTTCTTTTTTTTTAGTTGAAAAAATTGTTTTTCAAACTATTCAACAATTTGAGAGCATCAAAAAAGTTTTTGGAAATAAAGAGATCTATGTTAATTTTGTGAGTAGATATTTTCAAAATTACATTAATATTAAAAGGGATATCAATAATTGTTCTTTTTCAATGGACATAGTAGGTGGAGATTTTGGCTTGACTTGTAATGCAATTCATTATTTTGATTTATTTAAATATTTTGGGGCTAAAAATATTAATTTAGATAGTCATAACTTAAGAGAAAAATCTCACGTTAATAAGCGTGGCTCAGAGTATAGAGAGTTTTTTGGTCAAATATCCGTTAATTCAAAAAATGGTTGTAAGCTAAATATAAGCTCTGAAAAGGCTAGAAAAGGTGACGTTGAAATTATTATAAAATATTCCAAAAAGACAAACATAATTAATGAGGGGACACTAAGCCATATAAAGTTTTTTAAAAATGGAATTATTTCTGAACCTTTTCGAATAAAATTTACCAGTTCTTTAACAAGCAAAATATTTTCAGATATATTAAATTCTAATTGTATTCTTCCTAGGCTAGAAGATACTATTGATGTGCATAAAATTTTATTTTCGTCAGTTAACAAATCCCTTAAATTAAACCCGGCAGATGCATGTCCAATAACTTAAAAATATTAATAATAGGTAGTGGTTATATTACTGAGCATTATCTTAATGTTATTTCATCAAAAAATATTACCTGCGTAGTTGTAGGTAGAGGAAAGGATAATGTAAATAGATTATCAAATAAATTTAAAAATATTGAGTTTCATTCTGGTGGTATAAAAAATTATATCGATCAAAATTCAATAAAAAAATTTACTCACTTTATTAACTTAGTTAATATAGAATATTGCTTGCCAATTACTAAACTTCTTCTAAATAATGGAGCAAAAAAAATATTACTTGAAAAACCGGGTGGATTAGAAATAAGTGAATTAGAATCCATTGGAAAATCTGCTATTAATTTAGATGCTGAAATTGTAATTGGATACAATAGAAGGTATTTTGAGTCAATAAATAAATTAATTGAGCTCTCAAATTTAGATGGAGGAATTGAAAACGTACATTTTGAATTTACAGAGTGGGTTCATGCAATTAACAAAAATGATTATTCAAGTGAAACATTAAATAAATGGATTATTTCCAACTCTTCTCATGTCATAGACACAGTGTTTTATTTAATTGGATTACCCAAAGAACTTACTGCCAAAACTCTAGGGTCGAATATGATTAATTGGCACAAATCAGGATCAATATTTATTGGATGTGGAGTGTCATATAATAACATTCCTTTTTCTTACAATACTAATTGGAACTCAGCAGGAAGATGGGCTATTGAGGTAACAACCTCAACAAAGAGGTATTACCTAAAACCAATGGAAAAGTTATCAGTTCAAAAAAAGGGTGAGATTGACATAAGAGATGTTGAATTATCTGGTAAAAAAGATGAAAATTTTAAACCAGGTATGTATGACCTTATATCATCTTTTTTAAACGATGAATACAGCAAATTATTGAGTGTCAAAGAGCAGATAAAACACATGAAAATATATAATCAAATGGGTGGATACTAACAAACACTATATTATTAAATTTAATTAAATTTATTAATGAAATGATATGAGATAATTTATTATCCTTTATTTGTTTAAAAAAAATTGGATAGTTTAAACGATATAAATATTAATTCAAGATATAGTTAATGAAGAAATGGTATAAATTCAATAATCTCAATAACTTAATCTTTTTTTTAGTATTTGTATTTTCTTTCCCTTTATATTCTACTATTAGCGTTGATAACCATAAAAACTTTACATATATTTTATTGTCCTTGTGTGTATTATTAATGCTATTTAATATAAAAATTATCATTAGGTCTTTAGCCATCAACAAATCAGTGAATATATTTTTAGTTATTTTTTTTCTGATAAGTTTTTTGGTTTTTTCTGTTAAAAACGATAGTAATACTTTTATTATATTTTCTCCTTTTTTTACTTTTGTAGCAATTGCAATCGCTACTCAAGTCAGACTAAATCTAAATATATTAGTTCTAGGTATTTTATTTTTTTACATTTATTATTATCAAATTTATTTTTCTAATCTTCCATCAATTTTTAATCGAAGAGAATTTGGTTTTGATGAAGAATTAAATTTTGAGGCTGCAAGTTCAAATGCTATTCCAATCGTTTTAAATAAC
>Ga0160422_10000575_pt1 | contig 22494 bp, 13 predicted proteins | sample Fk160mmetaG_FD_108192 | JGI IMG/M metagenome (GOLD analysis project Ga0160422, IMG submission 108192) | Marine microbial communities from the Central Pacific Ocean - Fk160115 60m metaG | ecosystem: Environmental > Aquatic > Marine > Oceanic > Photic zone | place: The Central Pacific Ocean...
CCTGATGATGGAGTGATCCGCCTGCGCTGGTCCCACCAATCACCATGCGGCGCACGCGCTCGGGCCATCCCGCAGCCAGTTGCTGGAGCACCCGTCCCCCAAAGCTCAGGCCCACGAAGTCCACGCACTCGGCGCCCACCTCATCAAGGACCCGCACCATGTCGGCGGCAAAGTCAGCCATGTGCACCGGCGCATCCACCACATCCGATCCGCCGACCCCTCGGTGGTCAAAGGTGAGCACCCGATGATCGCGTGAGAAGTCACGAACTTGGAGCGTGAATGCCGCTTGGGCGCCACCGAGTCCGTTGACAAACACGACCATGGGTGCGTCCTCGGGCCCGGTGAGACTGTACGCCAAATGGGGGGCGGATTGTGTTCGAGGCATTAGCGTTCATACCCTAAGTTGGGGCTGAGCCAGCGTTCGGTTTCCTGCAACGACTGGCCGGTCCGTTCCGCGTAGTTCTCCACTTGGTCACGGTCAATCTTGCCAACCCCGAAGTAGCGCGATTCGGGGTGCGCGAACACCCACCCCGAGATGCTGGACGCAGGCGAGATCGCCATTGACTCAGTGAGAGACACTCCCAGCGCAGCTTCTGCATCAAGCAAGTCGAAGATGATGCGTTTTGACCGATGGTCCGGGCAGGCCGGGTAACCGGGCGCCGGACGGATTCCGCGGTACTGCTCGTTGACCAGCCGATCCCGATCGAGGACCTCGCCCGGACTGGTCCCCCACAGTTGCGTGCGAACCAGCCAGTGCAGTCGCTCAGCGCTTGCCTCCGCAAGTCGGTCCCCAAGGGACTGAATTAGGATGGCCTCCATATCTTTGCCGCCCTCTCGCAGTTGCGAAGCGGTTTCATCCACACCCCTCGAGGCCGTCACACAGAATGCTCCAATCCAATCTGGGGTTCCGCGGGGCGCTACGAAGTCTGACAACGCAACATTCGCCCCGCGCGTCCCCTTGTCGGCTTGCTGACGCAGCGTCGGCAGTCGAGCGAGAACCACGGACCGCGTCTCGTCCTGATAGATTTCAATGTCATCGCCCACGGAGTTGGCGGGAAACAGCCCCACGACGGCCCGAGGCCTCAAGAAGTGCTTTCGCTCTGCCCAATCCAACTGTTCGTTGGCCTGCCGAAACAAATCCGTAGCCGCCGGACCCATTTCAGGATGATTCAAAATCCCTGGGTAGCGGCCCTTCAATTCCCACGTGTAGAAGAAGGGTGTCCAGTCAATAAAGGGGCGTAGGTCGAGCACCGATTGGTCGATGGTTTGCACACCCGGCTGGCGCGGCTTGATTGGATCGAACTCAAGCTGCAACCGATTGCCTCGGGCAGCCTCGATGGGTGCTCTCTTCCGCCATGCGGCCTTTTCAGCACGGCTCCTCCGCACGGACTCGAGTTCCTCAGCAACATCCACAATGAACTGTTGTCGCATGGTGTCGCTGACCAACTTCCCGACGACGCCAACGGCACGCGACGCGTCGAGAACATGCACAACAGGGGATGTTCGCGTCGGATCAATTTTGATGGCAGTGTGAACCTTTGAGGTCGTGGCTCCGCCGATCAGCAACGGCAGGTCGATGTTGAGCCGTTCCATCTCCGATGCAACATGCACCATCTCATCGAGGCTCGGCGTAATGAGTCCTGACAGGCCAACGATGTCCACGGATTCGCTCTGGGCAACCTCAAGAATCTTTGCCGCCGGAACCATCACACCAAGGTCGATCACCTCGTATCCGTTGCACTGCAACACAACGCCGACGATGTTCTTGCCGATGTCGTGAACATCGCCTTTGACTGTGGCAAGAAGCACACGGCCCTTTCCAGTCGATCCGGTCTGTTCCTGCTCCAAATACGGCAGCAACACACCGACAGCGCGCTTCATGACCCGAGCACTCTTGACCACTTGGGGGAGGAACATTTTGCCGGCACCGAACAGATCGCCGACGACATTCATGCCGGCCATCAACGGGCCCTCGATTACATCAAGGGGTCTGTCCAACTGTTGCCGCGCCTCTTCGGTATCCGCATCGATGAATCGGTCGATACCGTGGACCAGAGCGTGTCGAATTCGGTCGGCGACCGGCGCATCGCGCCATTCGAGGTCTTCGGTCTTTTTACGGCCGGTGCCCTGAAACCGGTCGGCCATATCCAAGAGCCGTTCCGTTGCATCCGGGCGTCGGTTGAGGACGACATCCTCAACCCGAGTTCGCAATTCGGGGTCGAGCTCATCCACAACGGCGAGTTGTCCGGCATTCACAATCCCCATGTCCATCCCAGCTTCAATCGCATGGTAGAGAAACACCGAGTGCATCGCTTCGCGGACCGGATTGTTCCCACGGAACGAGAAGCTGAGGTTGCTGACGCCACCGCTGATGCGCACCCCGGGCAACTCGGCCTTGATTCTCCGTACAGCCTCAATGAAGTTCACACCGTAGGCATTGTGGGCCTCGATGCCAGTCGCCACCGCGAAGATGTTGGGATCGAAAATGATGTCGCGAGGCGCGAAGCCCACCCGCTCGGTCAACAAGCGGTAGGCCCGAGTGCAGATTTCCACCTTGCGCTCCACCGTCTCGGCTTGTCCTTGCTCATCGAACGCCATCACAATTACGGCAGCCCCGTACCGTCGAATCACCTCAGCCTGTTCCAGAAATGTGGCCTCTCCTTCCTTGAGCGAGATGGAATTCACGATCCCTTTGCCCTGCATGCAGCGCAGCCCCGCTTCGATGATTTCGAACCGCGAGCTATCAAGTACGATGGGCACCCGACAAATGTCCGGTTCTGCAGCCAGCAGGCTCAGAAAGTGTTGCATGGCTGCAACCCCATCGAGCAGTCCTGCATCCATGTTCACATCGATCAACTGTGCCCCGTTCTCAACTTGCTGGCGCGCGACCTGAAGCGCTGCTTCGTAGTCGTCTGCCTCAATCAGCTTTCGAAACCGAGCCGAGCCGGTAACGTTGGTCCGCTCACCAATGTTCACAAACAGCTGGTTTGGACCACCAATGTCGACCGCCTCGAGCCCTGAAAGTTGGAGGGTGTCGGGCTGTGCCGGCACACTACGAGGGGGTGCGCCTCGCACCGCCTCCGCAATCGCCGAGATGTGCGCTGGGGTGGTTCCGCAGCATCCACCAACAATGTTGATCAACCCGGACTGGGCCCATTCACCGACGTGCTTGGCCATCAGTTGGGGCGTCTCGTCGTACCCCCCCAACTCATTTGGCAACCCCGCATTGGGGTGAACGCTTATGCTGGTATGGGCAATCCGAGAGAGGGCTTCGATGTAAGGGCGGAGCATGTCGGCGCCAAGCGCACAGTTCAAGCCAACCGCAACGGGGTTGGCGTGCTGGACGGACACCCAAAATGCCTCTGTGGTTTGCCCGGACAGGGTTCGACCACTGGCATCGGTGATCGTTCCGGAAATCAGGGTCCCCGGCCGGTCAGACTCTGGCAGCGACTGCACCACCTGTTCAATTGCGTACAGCGCAGCCTTGGCATTTAGGGTGTCGAACACCGTTTCAACCATGAGTAGATCGGCCCCGCCTTCAAGCAGCCCTTCAACGGCATCGGTGTATGCGTCCACCAGTTCCCGAAAATCCACGTTTCGAAAGCCGGGCTTTTCGACATCTGGACTCAAGGACGCCGTTCGATTGGTGGGACCAATGACTCCCACAACCCAGCGGGCAGATCCCGTCTCCGCTTCGACTGTGTCCGCCGCCACTCTCGCCAAGCGAGCCGCCTCGACATTGATTTCACGGCTCAACTCCGCAAGGTCATAATCTTCCATGGAAATTGAGTTCGCGCTGAACGAGTTGGTCTCGATCAGGTCTGCGCCCGCGCGCAGGTACTCGAGGTGGACCTGAAGAATCACGTCGGGTTGGCTCAGGACAAGCACGTCAAGCGCGCCTTTGAGATCGACGGAATGGTTTGCGAATCGCTCGCCGCGGTAGGCCGCTTCTTCGAGACGATGCTGCTGAATCATGGTGCCCATGCCGCCATCAAGAACCAAAATGCGTTGGCTCATCGCAGTTCGAAAAGCTTGGACTCGCTCCGATCGGTTTGTCATCGTCTGGGCCTCACCCTGCTCGCCTCACTTGAGTTGTCTTTCATTTGCTACGCCGCCCGAGTCAGCCGCAGCAAGGTGATCTCGGATTGCACCCCCACCCGCATGGGAGGGCCCCAGTATCCCGTGCCCGTATTCACATAGACCCAGCCCTTACCGAAGGCATTGAGGCCGCGGTCAAAGACATGAGCAAACCGCACCACGAGGTTCCAGGGAAACATCTGACCCCCGTGTGTGTGGCCGCTGAGTTGCAAATCGAACTCCAGCGGCTTCGCAGCCTTGCAGCTGTTGGGCTGGTGCGCGAGGAGGATCCGAACATCATGGTCGGGCGCCCCGGCCATCGCCGCCGCGGGGTCCGAGGCATGAGACGGAATGATGCGACCGGCTTTGAGGTCCGTCACACCCGCCACCAGCAGACGCCCGTTCCCGTGCTGCACGAGTCTGTGGTCATTTAGCAGCACGGTCGCTCCGAGTTCTTCCATACGTGTACACCACGAGCGCGCCCCCGAGTAATACTCGTGGTTACCCGTCACAAAAAACACGCCATCGGGTGCCTCGAGGTCTTGCAGCGGGTTTACCCCGGGACTCAGGTGTTCGACCGAACCGTCCACGAGGTCTCCCGTCAGCGCCACCAAGTTTGGGCGGAGAGCGTTCACCGCACCCACCACCGTCCGCGTGAACTCCTCCCCAATGGTCGGCCCGACATGGAGGTCCGATACCTGAGCAATCAGGTATCCTTCCAGGCTTTCAGGCAGATCAGCGATTGGAACATCAACCGGGACCACCGTTGGTCTGCGACGAGCCGTTCGAATCCCCCATGCCCCGGCGGCACCGGATGCCAGCAGAACGCTCCAACTGACCGCTCCCCGCAGGAACGTGCGACGGGACTCATCGATATCGGCGGCGAGAGCAAATGATACGATGCCCAGCTCACCAAGAATGAGGCCGGTGAACGTCAGCGAAAACAGCCCCATGCCCACATACACAAACCAAAAAAAGGGCGTAGTGAGCGGCGTCGGGCCTACTGACCTCATGATGCCAAAGCTCGCGAATATGGAGACGAAATGCAGAACCAACAAACCCCACACCCAAGGGCTTATCGATGGGGTCACCACACTAGAGATTCGCCAACCGACGAACGCATAGGCGGACCCAAATATCCCCAACGCAACCGCAAAAAACGCCATCAGTCACCGGCCCCTTCAGGCGCCTAAGCCCGCCACTTTTAGAAACCGCTTCACTACCAAGTGGGCCGAATCATGGGGTCCCGGACTGGCCTCCGGGTGAAACTGCACTGCGGCGATCCGGAGCGTCTCGTGCTTGAATCCCGCGAGGGTCTGGTCGTTGAGGTTGATGTGAGTGGGGACGCCACCCGCTGACGTTATCCCCTCGGGGTCGACGCAAAACCCGTGGTTCTGACTTGTAATCTCGACGCGACCCGTCTCAAGGTCCCGTACCGGATGATTGGCGCCCCGGTGACCGAATCCTAACTTGAAGGTTTCAGCGCCCAGCGCACGACCGAGGAGTTGATGGCCAAGACATATGCCCACGATGGGTTTTGTCCCGACTACCTTCTTCACCTCGCTAACCATGCCATCCAGCGCGGCAGGGTCACCTGGCCCATTGCTCAGAAACACGAAGTCGTTGCCTTCCATCCAATCCTCTGCGGTGCTGTTCCATGGGAACACCTCGACGCGAAGACCCGATTCCTTCAGAAGCCTCAAAATATTCGTTTTCACACCGCCATCGACCACAGCCACTGAACCAACCGGTGTGGCAGGGTCGGCGTAGAGGTAGCGCTTCTTCGTGGAGACAACCTCCGCCAAGCCTCGCCCAGACATACCCGGCCAAGCGGCCAGACGTTCGGCGAGTTCGTCTCGGCTTGTGCCGTCGGTGGATATCGCAGCCTTCATGGCCCCTTTATCGCGAATGTGTCGCACAAGAGCTCGCGTGTCGATCCCCTGAATGCCGGGGACACCCGCTTCGCGGAGGTATCGGTCGAGGCCTTCCGTCCCGCGGTGATTCGAGTAGCGACGCGAGAGTTCGCGAACCACAAATCCGCTCACCCACACCTTACTGCTCTCGGGATCGTCGGTGTTTACGCCATAGTTTCCGACATGCGGAACCGTCATGGTCACAATCTGATCGCAGTAAGACGGGTCCGTTAGAACTTCTTGGTACCCGGTCATTGCTGTATTGAACACGACCTCTGCGACCCGGGTCGTCCGTGAACCGAACGCCTCGCCCGCAAAGGACCTACCATCTTCCAACAAGAGAATTCCGCCCACTTGGCCTCCCGCGGGCGTTTACCCCGTCTTACCTTGTTACGCGAGCCCAGAGGTGGAGGTTCACGTGGCCAAAGACAACATCAACGCTGTACGCAACATCGGTATCGCCGCTCATATCGATGCAGGAAAAACGACGCTCACCGAACGAGTCTTGTATTACACAGGAGCCAGCCACAAAATCGGCGAGGTGCACGATGGGCAGGCCACCATGGACTACATGGCCGAAGAACAAGCCCATGGGATCACAATCACGAGCGCCGTTACGCAGTGCCCGTGGAACGACCACCTCATCCAGATCGTCGACACGCCCGGACACGTGGATTTCACCATTGAAGTCGAACGCGCCATGCGTGTGCTCGACGGCGCCGTCATTGTGATCGACGCGGTTCACGGTGTCGAACCCCAGACCGAGACCGTGTGGCGACAGGCCAACCGGTTCGACATCCCGCGGGTGATCTTCATCAATAAAATGGACCGGCCCGGTGCCGATTACGATCGGTCGATGGAGACGATTGCCAAGCGGTTGGGCGGCAATCCTGTACCGATCTGCGTACCGACAGACGAAAACACCGTGGTGGACCTCGTTCATGGGCGCGTCTACTCGTTCTCGGGTGAACGAGGAGAAACCGTGACCACCGAGGCCCTCAGTGAGGACCTTCGAACCGCCACCGAGTCGCACCGCGAGACCATGTTGCTGAGCGCAGCGGAATACGACTCCTCTCTCGAAGACGTTGTCTTAGAGGGAGGCGATGCGGACCCCGACTTGGTTTGGGCCGCGCTCAGGAAAGGAACCATCGCCGGCGACATCCAGCCTTGCTTTTCCGGTTCAGCGCTGCGGAACTGGGGTGTCCAACCCTTACTCGACGGCGTCCTCGCACTCCTGCCTGCGCCGAAAGACCGGCCACCCACCAAAGGCATCGAGGTAAAGAGCGACTCGACGGAGTTGATCGAGATGGAAGACGCTGGCCCACTCGCGGCTCTGGCATTCAAGGTCCAGTTGTGGGACGGCCGACGCCACGTTTTTGCTCGAATCTATCGAGGCACATTGAGTGCAGGCGACAAAGTTCGGGTTGCAGGAACAACAACCGATGAGCGAGTCGCCCGCATCTTTGATGTGAATGCCGGATCGAAGAAGCGCATCGATACAGCCCGTGCCGGACAGATCGTTTTGTTGGCCGGTCTCAAGCATGCGACAACCGGCGACACCTTGTGCCGAGCGGAACATGAGGTGCTGCTGACGCGCATCGAGAGTCGCGCACCGGTGCTTGGCCTCGCGATCGAGCCCGAGAGTTCCCGCGATGAAGAAAAGCTAATCGACGTGATTGAGAAGGTCTGCGAGGAGGACCCCACACTCAAGTTCAACGAAGATGAAGAAACCGGACAGCGAATCCTCTCAGGGATGGGTGAGTTGCACCTCATGATCGTATTTGAACGGATTCAGCGCGAGTTTGGGCTCAGTGTTCGGGCCGGTAAGCCAAGGGTTGTGAGTCGCGAGACGGTTCTTAAAGCGGGCATCTCTGACACCACCCTCGACCGCGTAATTCGACTGAGCGCCGATGAAACCTCGGTCTTGAAGGCCCGAGTCGTGGCACGATGCACCCCACTTGAACGCGGTTCTGAAGTCACAACATCACTCGAGGGCCTGACAGTTCTCCCCGAGGGCACCGAGCTACACCGCACTCAGCTTGAGGCTGTGGAGTTGGGCCTCGCGGACGGGGTGAGCGCCGGGCCGATCGAAGGCTCAGCGCTCCAAGACGTTTCAGTCCGCATTGACACCATTGAGCTGTTCGGCGAAAGCAGCACCGCACAGGCCTTGCGCATCGCCGTTGCCCAGTCCGTTCGAGAGGCGATTCGCGACGGAAATGCGGCCATCATGCGTCCGCTAATGAAGGTCGCCGTCGTCGTGCCAAACGAGCAGATGGGTGGTGTTCTGGGCGACCTTCAGGCGCGCCAAGCCATCATTTCGGGCACCGAGCAAGAGGCCAACACGGCCACCATTCATGGCGAGTGCGCGCTGGAGCAGCTGCTTGGTTACACGACGGACTTGCGGTCCATGACCCAAGGTCGAGGGCAATTCACAATGGAGTTCGCCCGTTTCGACGTTGGCTAAAGTGGCTTGAACAGCCACGGCTTCTCCACCACTTTCGGGGGGCTCCTCTCGGAGACTTGGAGGCGGACGGGCTCATTGCGGTCCACCGTAAGGTCACCCGCGAACAACAGCGTGTGCGACTCCGCTGACCGAACTTCGATCGCTCGTCTGCCGACCTCCAGCTTCGCCGCTCGCTCCGTGCTGCCCGCCGGGAGTGCAACCACCACCATCCCGTCCTCGTAGATCACGATTGCGCCGCCATCGGTCTTGTAAAAGACAACATCTCCAACAATCACATCCGGCTTCAGGATTCGCTGCGGCGGAGCACTCACCTGACCGAAGCTCACCCCCGCCTTGGCACCGTACGTAAGCGACCGTACCCCGCTGGCTGCCGCCCCCGCAGCCAAGCCGGCCACGCCGGGCCCCGTCACAATCGACGTGACCTGACCCGCACTCGGCACGCGGGAAGTCGCCCCCCGGAGCGAGTCGTCTCCACCGGGAGAGGGCGTCGATGGAATCGACCTCGATGGCACCGTCGGACCCGGCAGCGCCGATGGACTGGGACGGATTCCGACGGGTGCAGGTTCAGCACCCAACACCTCAAAGGCTTGGCCTCGAGACCATCGGATGCGAATATCGGAGCCGTCCGAGACTGCAATTCGCTCCGAATGGATCGGTACACCATTGAGCTCGCGGATGGCGAGCGTGCGTGTGCCGGGCTCGATGTGCGGAATTGCACAGCGCAGGGACCCCACTGGAGCCGGTACCAGCACTCCATCCAAGTAGACCTGGACGGGCTCCGCCGTACTGACCACCATACGCGATGCCGCATCCGCTTCAACGCTAAACACCAGCCCCGCCATCACGCCGAGCCACGCGCGCACGAACCCCATCACAGTGCGCGCTTCACGGAGTAATTTTCACCGAAGCGTACGTTGAGATCGACTTGCACCTCACGGCCACCCCAGCCGCCTTTTTTATCGTGGGCTCGCACCCGCACCGAAGAAACATCGTCGGGAATCACGATGGCGCGCTGCGTCCGCGTGAACGAATCTTCACCGACGTGAGGATTCCGGATGTGCTTCGTGAAGTTGTGAAAGGGGTCCGGCAGAATGGTGGTTCCATCGGGAAGAACGACATCCCATCCATCGGCGTAGTCATACCAACTGAGGTCAGCATGCTCGACGGTCACATGAAATGTCCATGTGCGATTGGACTCCTCGCGTGCGAACACGTTGGTCACATGTGCATCACCGGGTGCCTTTTTCTTTTTCACGGTCGTTGGGGCCTCTTCGACGGCCACCTCTGGCTCACCACAGGCAAGGACCAGCGCAGCACCAATGGCCATCGAAAGGATCATGGCAATAGCCTACCTCAGCGTCCGCCGTTCCGTCTGCGAATCCACCAAGCGAGGCCTGCGGCGAGTCCGAAAAGGATGGCCACGAGGGGCACCGAGGCGAGATTTATCGTCCGGGCCTCAGTGACGCGCCGTGTGGCATCTGGGTCCCGCAACGGATCGCGTACTGAGCCGACCGGAACGTACAAGCCGCGGTCACCGTACGCAGCGGCAAGTCCGCTCAAAAATTGGCTGTCCGGGGTAATTTCAGCCAACTCGGGGTCGCGCGAAGTCACGCTAAACACCGTCTCTGCATCGCCATGGCCGTCTGCGGAAACACGAACGCGATGAGCGCCTTCCGCGGTGGGCTTGACTGGAACGGAAATGCTGCCCAACTCGTCGGTTTGGGTTTCGATCGCAGTCCGCTTGCCGTCAGGTGCCTCAACCCACCCGGACACCCCGGCACCGGCTACGGGTCCAAACCCCGCATCACGGACTCGAATCGAGACCTGCATTTCATCACCGAGCAACACATTCTCTACCGAGGGCTGCACAACGACCCGTCGGTCATCCGGATCGGCGACCAACCAGCGAAGGGCTCCCTTCCAAAACCGCAGGTAGGACTGATTTCCCCTGCCCTTCGCAGCTTCTGAAAAGGCCCATCGCCACGACGCATCCGACATCAAGGCCATGCTCCGGCCCGCGCCCACCTCACGGACGGCAAGGACTGGCATTGGGCGCCCATCGACCGTCAATTCGGGGTGTTCCAGCAGGGCGGCCGAACCATCGGCGAGCCCCCGATTGCGATTCATGCCATCTTGTTCCGGCAGCCCTTGCCAAGCACGTTCAGTGTCGGCAGAAGAACCCGCGATGCGGGTGACCGGGTGACCGCCGCCATTCTCTGTCAGGACCGGTCGAAAGCGACGTTCGTCGGCCGTCACTCCGGATAGCCCAAGCCTCACCGGCAGGATCGACTCGATGGGTGTGCCTGCATACTCTCCGAGGTCGAAACTCCGGTCACCTCCAATCATTACAAATGCGCCACCTTGACGAACGAAATCGGCAATGTTGCCCAACAATCGGTTTGGTCCATTCTCAAAGTATGGTTTGAAGTCGAAGTTTTGAAACACAACAACATCAAACGTACTCAACTGCTCCGTAAAGAGTCGTTCATAGGGAAATGGAATCAGCGACAGCTCATCTGGATACCACCCTGCACCAAAGTCTTGATGCGTTCGCAGGATGAAGAAACTGACCAAGTCCACACTGGGATCTTCTTTCAGAAACAATCGCAAAAATTTCTGGTCGGTACTGGGCGACCCCGACACTTGCAAGACTCGCGTCCGATCGCGGACCACACGAACCACGACCGGGAATCGATTGTTTCCGGGCACTCCGTCATTGGCTGCGACCGGGAGGGTGACCTCCCAGACGAAACGCCCCACCTCCGTTGGCGTAACCTCGAATCGAACGCGGCCGCGTCCTGCATCATCGAGTACCACGCGAGCCGTATCCACCAGCCGGCCCTCGCGTCGCAGGGTCAACTCAAGTCGCTCGCCCGACCGGCCACTCACGCTTGCCTCAAGATGAAATGGCGTGCGCAGGAACGCAAACCCGCCGGACCGTACGTCCTCAATGGCTTGGTCAACCATGCCTTCGGTCCGCCCAACTTGGTAAATCGTGAGGGGACCGGGCAGCTCAGGCACTGCCATTGACCCGGCCGCATGGGCCCCCCGAAGGCCGCCCCGGTCTATACCATCGGTCACCAACACCACGCTGGCCAGCTGCTGACCAAGATAGCGGTCCGCCACCGCCTCCAAAGCTGCGCCAATGTCTGTGCCCCCCTTCCAATCGTCCGCGGTCGCCGCCGACTCGATGGTCCGTCCAAACGACAAAATGGTGGCGCCCTCGCTCACCTGCCCCGCAATCGCTTCAGCATTATCGGAACGGCGTTGGAGACCATCTGACACGCTCATTGAGCGGCTTGCATCCACCAACACGACGGTATGGCCGGGTTCTTCTCGACCCGTCTCTTCGGCCCACTGGGGTTCCGCCATTGCCCAAGCCAACACTCCCAATGCAAGGCCCCACAACAGGCTTTCCACTCGACGCAACTCACCACCACGCCGGTACGTCAGCACCAGCGCGAGTGCTGCGATGGCTGCCACAAGGACAACCGCCCACGACTCCCCAGCCCAAATCAGCGTGCCGTCATTCGACAACCCACCACCGCTAAGCCAATGAATCATTCGAGCCGGCCTCCTCGCATCAACTCAACCACATGCGCAATGTCGTGCTTGTAGTTGGACGTCAGCGCGTAAAGCACAAGGTTGATCGACAACTTGGTCGCCTCTCGGCGCTGCAACTCGCCGCCAACAAGCGGCGTTCGATTGCGCCCATCCGCGGACCGGTCCAGAGCGCCAGACAGATCAGCTGGACAGAACATAAGCGGCGTGGTGGGCCCCAATTGTATGCCCTCCAGCACCCCAGTCCCACGGGTCCGGCCGACGGGCTCATCAAGCAAAAAGAAGCTCCGGTAGACTGCATGGTCTCCGGCGAGTGGGGCCAATGGTCGCGTGGGGAAAATGCGCTGGGTGACTCGCTTCACCGAATCGGCAAACCCACCGCGACCGGTTCCGCTTGCATCATCAAACAGCAGAAACCCTCCGTAAGAGATATAGTTGCGCAGCTGCCGAATCGCATCCTCGCTGAAGGCAGGGAGCGCCGCATCGCCAACCAAGACGGCGAACGGGTGCTCGAACAAAGCGGGATCCTCCGGGTTCACTTGCACGGTTTTAGGGTCCGCTTCGATGCTGGTGGCCTGAATCACTTCATGGAGCATCCGACCCCATGCCTCTGGGCGATGAATGCTGGCACCGGGGATGGTCAGCTCGGCCACATTGAACAAGCTTCCCGCCCCCAGTCCGAATGCGGGTCGCGGGAGGGACAGCGCAGCCATGCCGGCGACCATCGATCGGCGGGTGATTTCAACCGGCATGACTGCGCTCTCTCCTTCGCCCCAATGCGACGACTGCACCGACAAGCGCGAGGGCCAGCCAAAGTGCATACCGGTACAACGGGGCCGTATTCATGAACCGTTCAGGGTCAACCGAGGCCGACGTTTTCGCAAGCGAGGTGTAGCGCCTCACGTCTGACTCCGTGACATCGACATTGACGGCCACTGCCGCCAGCGGAGGCAAACCGGGACTGAGCACGCGATGCCCGCCCGCTTCAATGGGTGTAAACCGGACTGCGCCATCGCTAAAGGTGGATTCCACAATGCCGTTGGGCCCTTCCACTTGCGCCTCACTGACGGAGGCAGGCACATCCACGGCGGTGGGCTCGCCAACCACGGCATTCTTGGTCTGTGCGGCGCCCGATGAAGACACACCGAGTGTTCGAGCCATGGACTGAATGAGTGGCATGTACACCGACTGAAGCGGAAAGTTTCCCCAGTCGGCATCGATGGTTCCGGTGAACAGCAACACGCGCCCCGATCCAAACCGACGCTCAAGCAACAGCGGTATGCCCCCCTCGATGGACAACAGTGTTCGCACATCGTCATCGTCGGTGTAGGGCTCAACCGTGAACACCCGGTGCCAGCGTATGTTCGCGAAGCCTCCGAGCCCTCCTCTATTGAAGGGTGCAAACAGCGGATCCGTGGTGTCGGGCAACACGGTCGGCCGCCCGGGTTCGCCTGGGGCTGCGAGCGAGCGAGCACGACGCAGCGGACTCGGCAGCAACTGCGCAAGGGCCGCATTGGTCCGTTCTGCGGCAACATTGTCGCCGAGGGACAGAACCAAGACTCCGCCTCTGTCCACAAACTCGATGAGACGATTTGCCCATGGACCCGGATCCGCCACGTTGGCCATGAACACGAGGCGGTGAGCCTCAGCATCTAAGCTGTCCACTCCCGATGGCGCCGCCATGTCGGGAAGGACTCCGCTCCCCATGCCACTGAGTCTTCCCCATGGTGCCAATGCGCGTTCGAGGTAGTACACCTCGGATGCAACCGGCGTCAGGCCCGGGTCCCCCTCCACAACCAGTACGCGACTCGCTCCGATGGTGGGCAGGTGGAAGCTGGCGACATTGTCAGCCGTGAGCATTTCATCCTCGATGAAGACACTCCCAATGCCTCCCTCTGCGACACGGGGTACAGTGAAGTCTTTTCGGGCCTCTTCGCCAGCGGGAACCTCGACGAAGGCGGTGATCTCGACCCCATCCGGAAGCTTGACTCTGGCCGGGACTTCTCGCGCCTCTGGCCCGAAGTTGGCAATCGTTACGGTCACGGTGCCGCCCTCCGGTCCGCTACCGTAGGTCGCCGATTTTATCGCGATGTTAGCGGGGTCCGAGGCGTGCATCGGCCGAGGAACAAGGGCACCGCTCTGCTGGGTGAGCAAGTCAATCTCCGCACTGGCGGCCTCCACGACACCCTCGCCAGCTTCATCGGTGTAGACCAGAACTTCGCCGCCTTCGCCCGCCAACATTTGGCGGGCCAACCGAATGGCACCCGTGAGATCCGTCGAGAATGGGGTCTGGACAATCCCGGATATCTGCCGCTGCACGAGTGGGTGATTGGAGACAAGACCCGCGGTGACCTTCGACGCAGTACCACCGGTGAGCACCACGCCGACGGCCGTTGACTCGGGTAACGCTGACACAAATGCAGAAGCCTCACGTCGTGCCCGCGCCAGCAGCGTGCCACCGGTGTCACCCTGAAGCGCCATGGACATGCTGTCATCGATCACGATGACGATCGCCTCCGCACCGCCGAACTCGGGGATCGCGCCGGGCCACTGAAGCTGAGGGCGCGCCACGGATACAACAACTGCGGCAACGAGGAGAGAGCGCGCCGCCAGAAGCAGACGGTCCTCAATCCGTCGTCGCCGACGAACCTTACGCGGCAGCCGTTGCAACAACAACATGGCCCCGTAAGCCCGCTGGTCATCCGGGCGCCGGCGAATCAAATGAGCCAACAGCGGGATGGCGAGCATGCCCAGCAAGCCCAGCGCCAACGGTGTGCCCCAGCTCAGCGTCATGAGCGCCCCATCAATGCAGCCGCGATCACTTCATCCATGCGAGCGCCGATGGACGCGAGGTGGTGGGAGCATCGGTGTTGCCCAAGAACGGATCGAACATCATGCAAATATTCTTCGACCACATCACCCATCGCCGACCGGGCAGCCGATGGATCCATCGCCAGCGATGCACCGTCTTCTGGAGAAAACAACACCACCGGAGAGTCATAGTTGAGGCTCCATTCATCGGGATCGTAAACGTGTATAAAACGACAATCCACACCCCGGGAGGCCAGCACGCCGAGCGATGGGCCCCACACCGCAGGCTCCTCCATGAGGTCACTGACAACAATGACCACGCTCCGCCTCGGCATGGATTCACCGACGCGCTCGAAGGCCGACTTGAGCTGGGCCACTCCGGCCGACCGCACACTGGCTAAGGCCCGAATTACGGCCGGTAGCGTTCGGGGTCCTGGCGGTATTTGAGCGTCGAAGGTTCCGTCTCCCCCGACGATGGACAGGCCCACCGGGTCGCCTCTCTTGCTCAAGAATACAGCTAACGTCGCGGCCATTGTCACGGCGGCCCCCAACTTTGACCGTTCGAGATCGGGTGGTCCCTGACCGGTGCCTAAGTCACCGCTCGCATCAAGAACGATCAACACGGGAACAATGGTTTCGGCTTGATGACGGCGAATAACCAGCTTGTCCGTGCGCGCCGCCACCTTCCAGTCAACGTGCCGAATCGGGTCGCCTGGGGCGTACTCCTTGTGGTCGACAAACTCGATATTGGTGGCAAGACTGCGACTCACGTGTCCGCCATGACGCCAACCCTCCACCGCACGGCGCGCCTTCAAATGCAGGCGCTCGATGCGATCGAGAAGGTCAGCGTCCCATGGGACAATGCTCACGATTCGCTCACCTCAGCCAGCACAGCGTCCACAATGTTCGCGGAGGTCAACCCTGCTGACTCGGCCTTGAAACTCACCACCACCCGATGATCAAGCACGGAGTGTGCGACGGCACGCACATCCGCCGCAGAAGGCACTTCGTGGCCGTGCAACGCCGCTCGGACACGAGCCCCAAGCGCAAGAAACTGACTGGCACGGGGGCCCGCACCCCAACTCACCATCTCGTTCACCAGCGCCACCGGCGATTCTTTCGGACGAGTGGCGCGCGCAAGCCGGACTGCAAACCGGTGCACATCGGTGGATGTCGGCAGGCGTCGAACAAGCTGCTGAAGTCGGACCAGAGTGGCCTTGTCCAACACCGGCTGGATGCTGACTGGGTCGCCGGTCGTCGTCCGTTCAACAATGGCCACTTCCTCGGATTCAGTTGGGTAGTCAACATGAATGGAGAACATAAATCGGTCCAGTTGTGCCTCAGGAAGCGGGTACGTTCCCTCTTGCTCAATCGGATTTTGCGTCGCGAACACGAGAAACGGGGGTTGGAGCGGGTGCGCGGTCCCTCCGGCGGTAACCGTCCCCTCCGCCATGGCCTGCAGCAGCGCTGCTTGGGTCTTTGCCGGGGCGCGATTGATCTCATCGGCCAAGAGCAAGTTTGTGAACACAGGCCCGCGCAAAAAGCGCATTTCGCGACGTCCGGAGTCCCGATCTTGGTCCAAGACCTCGGTTCCGGTGATGTCAGCAGGCATCAGGTCGGGGGTAAACTGAACCCGACCAAACTCGAGGCCCAATGCGTCGGCGACCGTACTAACGAGGAGGGTCTTTGCCAACCCTGGAACGCCAATAAACAAGCTATGGCCACCGGCAAACAGGCTCACAAGCATGGCTTCCACAACGGCGTCTTGGCCAACAATACGGGACCCTATCGCCGCAGTCAGTTCATCCCGTGCCTTCGCTAAGGTTTCAAACAGTTCAATGTCGTCGGTGTGTGATGTGTCCATGATGTCCTTGGTTAACGCGCCACTTCCGCGGCGCCCCCAGTCTGGAGAATGCGCAAAATCGCACGGTGTCGGTCGGCCGATTCGGACCGCCCGAGTGCTGCATAGTTTTCGATCAGTGCCTGCTGTACAGCGGTATCGAATGGATTGAGTTCATGAGCCTCCGCCCATGCCTTGGCTGCCTCGGTCGGATTTCCAAGCCGGTCGAAGAGCGCGCCGCGCGTCTTCAGCAGCGGCGTAAACTCTGGATAAAGGTTGACTCCATTGGCTGACACAGCCAGCGCCTCCTCCATCCGACCCAGTTTTTCCAAGCATTGGGCTTCCCGAGCCAACAAGAGCGGGCTGACTGGGCCATCACCATCGGCAGCCTTCCGAAACTCGATGAGCGCAGCAAGCGGTCGGTTGCGTTCCAGCAGCAACTCTCCAAGGCGGGCCGCTCGCATCTTCGACGCATCCATCGCCAGCAACGGATCGGCCTCGAAGTCATCCGCATCCGCATCCAACACAACGGGGAGAGACGCTACCGAGGCTTCGGTTAGCGTTTGCAATCCAACCCACCGCTTCCACCCCGCCATCAATTCATCAAAGTCTGTGTATCCCCCGAGCGAAGCCATGACCGTCTCAGCCGACTCGCCATCGCGAATCCGATCCATCGCGACCGGCAGCACACCGACCCCTCCTCGCTCGAGAACATGCTGCACCAGTGTGGCTACCTGAGCGAAAGCGAGCGCGGCTTCGTCACCCGAGTCGAGGTAAGCCATCGAGTGCTTGAACTTCTCGAACGGCACAAATCCATCGGTTTCGAGAGCGGTCCGCATCAGGCTCTGTTGGTGAACCGTCAAGACGGAGTCTTTACCCGTGCGCCATCGAGACTCCAAGAGTTTGGCAAGCCCCTCTTGCAGCCAAACAGGCGTTCGATCGGCGCTGCGCCAAGACACCACAAGGTGAATGTACTCGTGTGCAACCGTATCTTTCCAACCGTACCCTCGCGCCTTAGACCGCGGACTGGAAATGAGGAGCCGAGACCACTTGCTCAGTGCCACCACTCCCGTGGTGCGAACGGCCTCGGGAGGCAAGCCGCTGGCTTGAGTGAATCGATACGCGGTCGGGAAGATGTCCAGAAGTACATCGTGGTCTGGACCGCCCCCGAATAAGGCATCGTATGTCGCCCGACTTCGCTCCATGACCTCAAGCGCTTCATCCCGCAAGATGGACTCGATGCCCTTGGCATGACGAACACGCACCCCATCGCGCTGGGCTTCTACCATGCCGCGGCTCGCCAAGGCGGACCCGCGATACGGGTTGGTCTCCCGCTGCGCCGACTCCAGCCCCGACCGCTCCAGCGCTTCGAGCACCGCGACGGCATCTTCATACCGTCCTTCCCGAAACAACGTGCGGAGTTGCAGCACGCGGGCCGCTTCCGAGGCATCTCCCGACACCACAACCTCATCGCGAACCTCGATCGCGCACCGGAGATCTCCAACCTCGAGGCACGCCAACCCCTCTCGGGCCCGTGCAGCCAACGCCGAACCCATGCAGATGAACCACAGGCTACTGGCGAACAAGGTCTTCATAGAATCTGTCCTTTAGGGTTCTGAATTCCTCGGGTACGTCGCCGGCCATGCCCTCCAACAGTGCCTCGCGATACGCCTCGGGAGTCTTGAACAGCTCCGGGCTTGGAATTTCGGGTTGGTTCTGCGGTGCCTGATTGGTCATGTCTTCGCCGTCTGCGCCACTCTTCTCCCCCTGCATCTGTCGCATGGCTTGTTGCATCTGCTGCTGGTCCTGCATGGCCTGCTGGAGGTGCTCTTTGGTCTCGCGAACCATTCCAGCGGCCTCGCGTTGGTACCCTTCCGCTGCGATGGCCACCCCCTCCTCTAAAAACTCCCGGGCTGACTCCATCGATCCGCCAGCGTTCTCCATGCTTTGCGCCGCATCGCCTTTTGCGGTCGGAATCGCACCCTCGATCGCCCGCACCTCATCCAACAACTCTCGCTGCCAGTCCTGCAGCTGCCCTTGGCGGTCCGACATGGCTCGAGTGGCCATCTCCATCTCTGGATTCGACTGTCCGGGGCTGTCCTCGAGCCGGGCCAGCAGGTCCGCCATCTCCGCGGCAAGTTGCCGAGCCGAACCAATCTTGGACTGCACGGCGGCACCGTTGGCTGGGCCGGGTGTTCGCTGCCGGTCCCGCCGTACAAAGCCTTCGGTAATCTCTGCGTCGCGCACCAACTCGGTGACCCGCAGCGCAGTACCCTGCGCGTCCCTCGCCCGGACGCTGTCCCGCGTGCCAGCCCCGATTGATGCAAACTCTTGGAGTCTGATAAGCGTGAACGGACGCCAGCCCCTCCCGTCTGCCGTCCCAGTGAGGGCGCCCGCTGTTGCCACCTCGAGCTGCTTGGACAGGTCATCGAGCTTGGACCACAGGTCCATCCGTTCTGCGAAGGAAGCGCCAAAGTCTTCCTGCATGTCGGCCAACTCCTCCGCAACCTCATCTTGTTGAGCACTAAGCGCATCGAGATCTTCCATGAGCGCCTCGAAACGTTCCTTCATGTCGTTGGCTTCCGAGGAACCACGCTGCTGGCGTTCTTCGAGGCTTTCGGCAAACTGAGCGAGTTGCTCCGCGAGCCCGTCCATCATTCGCCTCGCCTCTTCAATGCGACCTTCTCCGAGCGCTTTGCGCGTCTCATCCATCAGTCCACTGGCTTGGTCCAGAGTGCTGTTCGTGAAGTCCCTCAGTGCTTCGTCACTCAGGTCAGCAGCAGCCTTTCGAAGTTGGTTCAGCCGCCGAGCAAGGCGGTCGAGTTGGGCGTTCAGTTCTCCGACATCGTCGACCGATTGCGCGTCATCGGCCACATCCCGCGCCGCATCGGCTGTCTTCCGTGCCATGCGCGTAAGTTCATTGACACCGACCTCCCGAATCATGGTGTCCAATACAAAACTGGCCGTCTCAAGGGCAATGACCGTTTCGCTGTGAAGCGCCGAAAATGTATCGATGTCGCCCCGAACGGGCTGCTGACCAACCGCACCCACCTCGCGATCGAAGGTCGTCAGGGTGAACCGGAATAGACTGGCCGAAGCCTCAAGCACGTCCGCGACCAACATTCCATCGATCCCGCTCGAGGGAGTATCACCCCATTGGTCTTCCATAATGCGACGAACCGGATCGAAGCGCGCGGCCGCCGAATGCGCCCAGCGAACCAGCTCAGGTCGCGTGTTGACGGGCGGCACAGGCTCCTCGAGAAAGTCCGCCAAGGTCATCAGCATCGCGTCCAGCAATCGCTCATAGTGGGCGGTCAAGTTTCGCCCGTAGCCTCGAGGGCCCAGCACGTTGACCACAAGCGACTCGCTTTCGCCTCGGTTGCCACCCGCAGCACGGTTGTTGTCGATGGCGACCACGCGCAACGAAACCGTCTCTCCGGCAGACAAGTCGAGGCCCCGAGGCGACATGGAGGCAACCCCATCCAAGGTGAGCGGTGAATCGATGGGTTCCCGCAGCACGTGCTCAATTTCACCATTTTCCCGTTCCACAACAAGGGCGACACGAACCACGCCATAATCATCGGTGACCTGCCAACCAATCCCGAGGGGAGCGTCCAGCGGCGCATTGATTTCCCCCGACTTTGACAACACCACAACCGGGGCAGCGTCCGCATCCGCATTCAGTGCATACCACGCGCTCGGGGTCACCTCGTCCCCACTGAACAAGAGGAACCGCCACCGCCCGCTCTCGTCAACCGTCATCTCGCAGGCGATGTTTCTTCCGCCTTCGATGGTGCCGTCGACAATGTCGCCACCTTCGATTTCAATGGCCACCGCCTGAAACGAATCGGCCGTCCGAGCCCGCACCGTGACCGACGTTCCGGGGGGAGCAATGATGGTGCCATCGCTGTTGGGAACTGACTTGTTCGCAAGCCCGGTGTAGGCCGGGTACACGTACCGCAGGTGGATATCGCCCACCACGGCCGCATCGGACTCGTCGGCCATCGTCGAATCGGCCAATCGAATCTCCGCAGCGCTGGAGCCGAACGCCACCGAAATTGCTTCTGCTGGACTCACTGGCAATGCAGACCCCGCCCCGAACACCACTAAAGCGGCCAGTCCCACGACGCCCCACGCCCGTTGGGCACGGAATGCGGAGTGAATGCGTCGCGGATCGATGATCGCCATTGCCCGGCTTGCATGGTCGGCTGCGCGCGCCAACAGCGCTTGTGACCAGTTCCCCCCGTCAGTCGTTCCCCGATCCAGCACGGTGAGCAATCGGCCTCGCAGGCCGGGCATCCATGCCTCAACCTGCCGCGCTTGGGCCCTCACAGTTTGACTCTGTGGCCACCGATATCGGCCAATCCACACCGCGGCTGTTGCCACTCCCAGCACGGTTACTACCGCGCCAAGGGGGCCGACCCATGATGCGCCGACCCCGCTCGAAAGGGCAATGGCCATGCCCAGACTCACACCGACGCACACACCCATCGCTTGGGCACCGAACTCGGCCAAGCTTAGCCGCCGGTCTCTCTTTCGGAGCTTCTCAAGGAACTCCGATATCGCTGCGTGATGTTCGGCCGTTGGTTTCATCGATGGGTCGGGTTCCTGATCGCTTTCGATGTCCTACGTCCATCGTCAAACATGCATACCCCGTGGATGAATCGACCACCACGGCAGATGGCGTGAGATTAAAAAGATGCTGCAAGCGCAACGCGCGATCACGAACACCGCGCGATGACCATCGCCAGTCTTGAACATCGGCGCACCATTTGATGCATCCAGTGGAACCCCTCAAAGCGGCCTCTTCTTCCGGGCGCAAAAGGTTGAAGTGGGATGCCACTGGACGGCTGGCAACCCGCTGATCTTCGGCAACCCACCCGCAATCGGCAGGCGGCGAACCCGACCACTGCACGCGGGGCAAGTCTCGATAGGGCTCCCGGCTCAACACCTCGATGAATCGGTCTTCGGAGCCATAGTACCGCGTCGCCGTATCGTGAACATCAACCGCGCTCAATGCACTCATCCCCGCAACGATCGGCACTCCATAGTGCTTCAACGAAGCCATCCCGACGCCCACCAAACCGGCCAGCGCAGGAGCAATGACCAATGCGTGTCGTTCCCCGAAATCATCAAAGGACGCCATTAGTCCATGATGCAGCACGGCCCAGACCACAAGTGAGAATGCGACCCCGGGACTGCGCCGAACAGCCAGAACCACAGACATTGCCAACCCTGCCGCCATCACAGGATGGTCGAATGGGTGGTAGGGAGCGAAAAACAGTTGGTTCAGTGACCACGCCAATGCACGCTCTCCCGATCCGGGGAGTTCCCCGGGCCAGAGCATGGGCCATATGCATGCTCCGGTGACGACGATGCACGCCACACCAGGCCCAACCCATCGGCGAACTCTATCCAAGAACGAAGCACCGTCCGGACGCACAAGCAGCGCCACCAACACCACAGCGATCGCGATGGACCCGGAGTCCAGTCGAAACGCCATCGATAGGGCGATGCTCAGAACCACCAAGCTTCGCCAAGGCCCCTTTTGGCCCCGGGCGGCTGACGCGACGCCAAACAAAGCCATCGAAGAGAAAAAGTGCGGGATAATGACGTTGTATGCACTGGACGACCAAGCCGAATGACCGGCATGCAGCACCAGCAACGCCGCCGTCATCCACCCGGCCTTCCGATCGGTCAGGCGACCGACCGCGCCCGCCGCAAGCGCAACTGAGCCAACACCAAATGCGGTCATGAGCGAAACCACCAACCGTTCCGATGTGGGGAGAACCTGCCCGAGTCCCCACCAAAACCACTGCATGGCTGGC